>WLWD01000030.1_pt1 | contig 186071 bp, 173 predicted proteins | sample 6712731 | NCBI WGS metagenome assembly WLWD01 (sample SAMN12718690, study PRJNA576275) | sponge metagenome | isolation source: marine sponge | host: Mycale hentscheli | place: New Zealand: South Island, Marlborough, Capsize Point | collected 2014-11-01 | reverse complement strand
GACCCCACCAGGCAAAGATGGTGGTTGTGGGCATGGGCAAGTTGGGCGGTGTGGAGCTGAATTATTCTTCAGACATTGATTTGATCTTTGCCTATGATGAAGCTGGAGAAACCAGGGCCGGGGCGGTTAATCAAAAGTCGATTAGCAACCAGGAGTTTTTTATAAAACTCGGTAGGAAGATTATCGACGCTCTGGATCCCGTGACTCAGGATGGGTTTGTGTTTCGAACTGATATGCGGCTACGACCAAACGGTGAAAGCGGGCCACTGGTCTTGTCGTTTAGCGCTATGGAACACTATTATCAAACCCATGGTAGAGACTGGGAGCGTTATGCGTTTGTCAAAGCCCGGGTTGTGGCAGGAGACAAAACGGCTGGGAAGGAGCTCATTGAGATTCTACGACCCTTTGTTTACCGCAAGTATCTGGATTTCACTGCCTTTGATTCTATCCGGGAAATGAAGTCAATGATTCGCCGTGAACTCACGAAGAAAGGCATCGACGATGACATCAAACTCGGATGGGGTGGTATACGGGAAGTGGAGTTTCTCGTTCAAAGTCATCAGTTAATTCGGGGAGGACGGGAAAATAGATTGCAAACCACGTCCATTTATCAGGCCATGTTTGTGTTGGTGGAACCGGGCGTTATCGATAAAACAGTGAAAGATGCGCTGGTTGAAGGATATCGCTTTCTGAGAAACTCGGAACATCGATTGCAGATGGTGGCCGATCGGCAAACCCAGCAATTGCCCACCGCGGACAGGGATCGCTTCAGGTTGGCATGGAGCATGGGGTTTGATTGTTGGGAGAATTATCTGACGCAGCTTGATTTCCACCGTGCCGTTATTCATGATCAGTTCAAACTGATTCTGGAGTCGCCTGGGGGCAACGAAACAACTGACAGTGAAACCCGGCAAGGAAAAGCCGGAAAAGATGAAGAAGAAAAAGGCAGCATCGACCGGGGCCTGGCGAATGCCTGGCAAGGCATTCTGGATAAGGACCTGGCGAGTGCGGGTTTGGCGTCTGCCGGGTTTTCCCAACCGGAGTCCACCTATTCTTTGCTAAAGGAGTTTCGTCAGGGGCGTCTCTATCAGATGTTCTCCAGCAATGAACGGGACCGTATCGACAGACTCATTCCATTGGCATTACGTCAGGCCCTTACCCATCATGAAACCGAACGGGCAACGGCTGCTTTTATTTCTGTAGTAGAAGCCATTGGTCGTCGTTCCGTATACTTAAGTTTATTGATTGAGAATCCCATTGCGTTAAAACAGCTACTGCATCTATGTGCCGCAAGCCCCTGGATAGCCAGATACATTGGCCAACACCCCGTGGTGATGGACGAACTTCTGAGTCCCATTGATGAATCTCTCTTCACGGGACAAGGTGATATTCGAGGGGCACTTAAGTATCGAATGAGCCAGGTTGATGAGCAGGATGACGAAGCTCGGATTAATGCCATGCGCGAATTCCATCATGGCCATGTGCTACGGGTGGCAGCAGCGGACATATTGGGTACGCTGGACGCTGACGATATTCATTACGAGCTAAGTCAACTGGCAGAAGCCCTGCTTGAAGAATCTTTTCATCAGGCTGTTCTAGCGATCCAGAAAAAGCAGCAAGTGGATAACGTCGTGGCAGGGGTAATTGCGTATGGAAAGTTTGCCAGTGGGGAGCTTGGATACTACTCTGATCTTGATATTGTGGTGTGTTTTGAGAAAACACTATCCGAAAAAGGAGCCAAATTAGGTGTGCAACCTGCTGGGCATTCCGGTGAAGCAGAGTATTTTTATAGTCGGGTAAGTCGACGGTTGATTCATTTGCTAACAACCCGAACCCTGGCGGGAACGCTTTATGAATTGGACATGCGACTAAGGCCAAGCGGTCGTAGAGGTACTTTGGTTACATCATTAACCGGATTTGTGGAATACCAGCTAAATAGTGCCTGGACCTGGGAGCATCAGGCGTTGGTTAGAGCCAAAGCGGTGGTTGGTGATGAGGCGTTCATCACCGGATTCGAGGAGGCCCGGGCACGTATTCTGCGTTTAAAACGGGACGAGACCCAGTTAAAGGCGGATGTGATGTCCATGCGGCAGAAAATGATTGACGTCAATTGCCAGTCTACGGACACAAAATATGATATGAAATTGGGCCAGGGAGGGATCGTTGACATTGAATTCTTACTACAATACTGGATATTGAAAAACGCTCATGATGTGCCCTCTCTAACACACCCAGGAACCACCACGGATACAATCAGGGCTTTGGTGAAGTATGAGATAATCCCAGATGAAATCGGTGCCACGCTGATTCGGGTTTATCGAACCTATTTGCGCCAGTCCCTGGACCTGAAACTGATGGATCTGCCAGTGCTGGTGCCCTGGGACGTCCTGAAAGAAGAGAGGGCGGCAATAAAATCGATATGGGCCTCGACTTTCAGTTGACAATGACGTCGATGTGAACTATTTATCGACCTCGGAAAATAGCATTCATCGACACCATTATTTTTCGTGGATTACGCTCAACCTGTTTGAAGAATGACAGTCAGGAAATATTGCTTTGTGATACGCGTGGGATATGAAATAACAGAGTTATATTGAATTGGTTGCCTATGTCGGCGAAATTCGGAAAATTTCGGTGAAAAGAAGACAAAACCGTGCTTTTGAAAGCAAAGCCGGATAGTAAACAACGCGCAATACATAATAAGCGGTACATAAAGTGCAGCGTAACTGCTGCGGTGCTTAACCCTAACCCTGGAGTAAAAAAATGTCATTTAGTGATCGTGACGGCGTCATTTGGATGGATGGAGAGATGGTTCCCTGGCGGGATGCCAAAGTCCATGTTTTGACCCATACCTTGCACTATGGTTTGGGCGTATTCGAAGGAGTTCGAGCCTATAATGCTGAAAAAGGAACCGCCATTTTTCGCCTTCCCGAGCATACTCGCCGCTTACTGAATTCTGCCCATATCCTTGGAATGAAAATTCCCTTTGATGCGGAAACCATTTCCCAGGCCCAGATTGACGTGATCAGGCAAAACGGTCTTGAGTCGGCCTACCTTCGGCCCATGGCGTTTTATGGATCCGAGGGTATGGGGCTTCGGGCAGATAATCTGAAAACACATCTCTCTGTCGCTGCATGGGAATGGGGTTCCTATCTGGGAGAGGAAAATATGGAAAAAGGCATTCGGGTTCGGGTGTCCTCCTATACCCGTCACCATGTAAACGTTAGTATGTGTCGAGCTAAAGCGAATGGACACTATATCAATTCCATGCTGGCCTTGCAGGAAGCCATAGAAACCGGTTACGACGAAGCTCTATTATTGGATACCAACGGATTTGTGATGGAAGGAAGCGGGGAAAACCTGTTTGTTATTCGTGATGGGATAGTTTATACCCCGGATCTTACTTCGGCACTGGATGGAATTACCCGCAGCACGGCAGTCAAAATCATCGAAGATGAAGGGTTGAAACTGGTGGAAAAACGCATCACCCGGGATGAAGTGTATATCTGCGATGAAGCGTTCTTTACCGGAACTGCCGCAGAAGTTACCCCCATTCGCGAGCTGGATAACCGTCAAATTGGTGCGGGTGGTCGAGGGCCCATTACTGAGCGAATCCAAAGTCGATTTTTTGACGCCGTTCATGGTCGCATTCCGGAATATGAAAGCTGGTTAACCTATGTATAAAGCTAGTTGTCCTATTGATTCGATTATTCAGGCCAGATAAAAGTGGAAAATAAACAAATAGATTCAGACCAACCAAACGCGAGTCAGCGAGTAGAGGTAACCGCAGCAGATCTACCCTTGCATTGTCCTATGCCGGACAAGCGCTTGTGGGATTCCCATCCTAAAGTGTATCTACCCATCGAAAGTAGTGGCAAAGAAGCTTGCCCTTATTGCGGTACGGTATACGTTCTCAATGGGTCCGCTGGATCATCTCATTAAATCAAATAGATACGGTTTTTTGTTCTCAATTTGTTCTCAACCCAATCATGGGAAATAACCTTGCCTGAAAACAAGCGAATACTGATTGTTGGACCTTCCTGGGTTGGGGACATGGTGATGGCGCAAAATCTGTTTCAGTTATTGAAGGCCGAGGCAAAAAGGGAGAAGTATGGACTGGAGATCACGGTACTGGCGCCGGGTTGGAGCGAGCCGGTGTTGGCCCGGATGCCCCAGGTCAGCGAGGTTGTTACTATGCCCGTCGGGCATCGTAAACTGAAATTGGGAACACGTTATGGATTGGCGAAACAGCTTCGGAAATCAGATTACCATCAGGCTATCGTTTTACCAGGCTCCCTAAAATCCGCACTTATCCCCTGGTTTGCCCGTATTCCTCTGCGTACCGGTTTTGTTGGTGAACAGCGATGGGGATTACTTAACGACATTCGAAAGCTTGTTCCTGAGGATTTACCGCTGAATGTGCAGCGATATCTCTATCTTGGATTACCCGCAGGTCGATTATCCGGAGATATTTTTTATCAAGACAATATTAAATCTCCGCCCAAACCATTTCTTGTGGTAGATCATGGGCAGGTACAAACAACCCTTACAAAATTTAGTCTCATTGCAGATAAGCCAGTATTGGCATTATGCCCGGGAGCTGAATATGGGCCAGCGAAGCAATGGCCAGCGGCTCATTTTGCAGAAGTTGCTAGGGCAAAAATTGCGGAGGGTTGGCAGGTTTGGTTGTTTGGGTCCAATAAGGATCAGCCCATTGCTCAGGAAATCAATCAACTCAGTGGTAATGATTGCCATGATTTTTCCGGTAAAACCACTTTGGGAGAGGCCATTGACTTGATGTCCATGGCGAAGTGGGTGGTCACAAATGATTCGGGTTTGATGCATGTTGCTGCGGCTGTGGGTTGTCAGGCGGTGGCGATTTACGGTTCATCATCAGATGAATTCACCCCACCGTTGACGGAAAACTGTCATCGTCTGAGTCTAGACCTTGACTGTCGACCATGTTTTAAGCGTACTTGTCCTTTTGGCCATACCGATTGTCTGAATCATCTTTTTCCGGACCGCGTTTTGCCTCTGATTCGCTAGAATCCCTGGGATGGATTTCCTGTTTTCTTTTGGCTCAAAAAGGGTGTTAGTGGCTTCTGATTGTAGTGTTCTCCATGCGACATCAAGATATTTTTTTCCAGATTTCCATGGTTTTTTCCGCTAATTCTTCGGGCTGTAGGCCTAATTTCGGTCGCTGCGGCGGAACTTCAGGGGGAATTTTTGGATATTTTTCTAGCTGGACTTTCGTCAACTCAGCTAACTGATTGAAATAGAAGGAAATCGAAAAAATTTTGACTAACCGCCTATATTGGGTATAGCATTACCCTCTTGCCACTATATATAGTTTTTTCGCGGAATTAGGAAAAAATAGGGAAAATCAGTAGTTTGGCAGATTAAGCAAGAATATTTCCAGTTTTCAGGAAAGGGACGAGCTAAATCCAGGGACCGGAACCATGAATAGCGTTTCCAGGGTATCCAGAGACAGATTTTTCAGCAAATCGTATGCAACGGGCACGATATTCTGAAGATTAAAAAAAGAAGATACCCAATACCAGTAATTAAGGCTAAGCAGGATTCGACGGATATCCGAATCAATGCCTGCTAGACCCGAAATGATAAACGAGGAAGATACATGAAAGTGGCCAATGCAGCCCACGCTGCTGATAGGGGCACCGATCTCGAAGAGATCGCCCTACAGCCAGCATCCCTGGATATTTGGGACAAAAAATATCGCTTAAAGACCATGAAGGGAGATCCCGTCGATGCTGACATCATGGCGACTTATGCCCGGATTGCAAAATCATTGGCAAGTGTTGAGGAAACAGAAGAAAAACGCCAGCACTGGTATGATCGATTTCTATGGGCGCTTAAAAATGGCGCAATCCCTGCGGGGCGTATTACCTCTAATGCCGGTGCGCACAATCATAAGCCTGCAACCAGTACCATTAACTGTACGGTTTCAAGCACTATTCCAGACTCCATGGATGGTGTTCTTGCTGCTGTTCATGAAGCCGGTCTAACGCTGAAGGCCGGTTGTGGAATCGGTTACGAATTCTCTACATTGCGTCCCAAAGGAGCATTTGTGAGTGGCGCTGGTGCTTACACTTCTGGTCCGCTTTCATTTATGGATATTTTCGATTCCATGTGTTTTACCGTCTCTTCTGCTGGCGGACGACGAGGAGCCCAGATGGGGACCTTTGACATCTCCCATCCAGATATCGTGGAGTTTATCCGGGCAAAACGTGAAGATGGTCGGCTCAGGCAGTTTAATCTGTCCTGCCTGATCACGGATGAATTCATGCAGGCGGTTAAGGATGACGCCCAGTGGAAATTGTCCTTCCCTGCAGCACCCCATGAAATTGAAAGCGGTGAGTATGAAATTGTTTGGCGAAACTGGTCTGATAATCATAGTTATATGACGAATGACATGGGTCAAACGGCATGCCGTGTTTACAGCACCATACCCGCCAGGCGGTTATGGAATTTAATCATGAACTCTACCTATGATTATGCAGAGCCTGGCTTCATTCTGGTTGATCGTATTAATGAGATGAATAACAACTGGTTTTGCGAAAACGTGCGCGCCACTAACCCCTGCGGCGAACAGCCTCTTCCTCCTCACGGAGCGTGTTTGCTTGGCTCGGTTAATTTAACCAGATTTGTGGAAAAACCATTTACTGATGAAGCCCAGTTTAACTGGGGAAAATATCGGGAGGTTGTGGGTGTTTTTTCCAGAATGCTTGATAACGTGGTCGAGGTTAATGGTTTGCCGTTGGAGCAGCAGCGAAATGAGATTGCGTCCAAGCGACGCCACGGTATGGGCTTTTTGGGTCTCGGATCAACCCTGACTATGATGAAAATGAAATACGGAGACCAGAATTCTCTGGGTTTCACTGAGCGTGTGGCCAAAGAAATGGCCACCGTAGGCTGGGAGATCGGTGTGGAACTGGCAGAGGAAAAAGGAGTTGCCCCGATCCTTGCAGAAGAATATGTCATCACCACCGAGATGTTGTCCCGGCGACCAGAAATGATGGAAGACGGATATAAAGTGGGTGACAAAATCAAAGGCTCCGTACTCATGGGACGTTACAGTCGATATATGCAGCAGTTTCCCAAAGAGATCCAGACCAACATCGCTGAAAAAGGCTGCCGATATACCCACCACACTTCCATCGCCCCAACCGGTACGATCAGCTTGTCACTTGCCAATAATGTCAGCAATGGAATCGAACCTTCTTTCGCCCATATGTATAGTCGTAATGTGATTCGGGAAGGGAAAAAATCGAAAGAGAAGGTAGACGTTTTTTCTTATGAATTATTGGCTTACCGTTATTTGGTGAATCCCGATGCAAAACCTTTTTCGGCAGATGAAGAAACCCGATTACCGGATTATTTTGTCAGCGCCGATGATATTAAACCCAGGCAACACGTCGATGTCCAGGCGGCGGCACAAAAATGGATTGACTCTTCTATCTCTAAAACCGCAAATGTTCCAACGGATTTCCCATTCGACGAATTTCAGGATATTTATCAATACGCTTGGGAGAAAGGACTAAAAGGATGCACAACCTTTCGTTTTAATCCAGAGGTCTTCCAGGGTGTGTTGGTCAAGGATGAGGATCTTAAAAATACCAAGTACCAGTTTACGTTGGAAAACGGTGAGGTTGTCGAGGTCAAGGGTAATGAAGAAATTGAATATGATGGCGAAACTCACAGTGCAGCGAATTTGTTTGATGCTCTAAAAGAAGGGTATTACGGACGCTTTTAGTTTCAAAATTAAGGTCGGAAAGACTTCCAAAAAATTTATTGATAACTATCTTCCCCAACTTGTCCAATCTGCCCAATTTGGGTGGTTTTTGGTAAACCCTGATGTTGGGCAACGGAAAAATAAGAAAAAATAGCGGAATATGAGTATAAAAATCGAAAAGAAAATTGTTGGATATGATGTGATTAAGTCCGATCAATCTTCCGATGACGGAAAGCCAGCACCAGCAGCCCCCCGGTTAGAATCGCCAGTGACGGAGTCTCTTAACACTGACGAAGGCTCGGCCACCATCGTTCAGATGCATGAAAAGGTGGTCAGACCAGAAATGTTAGTCGGTAGCACGTACAAAATCAAAACCCCGATATCAGAGCATGCTTTCTATATCACCATAAATGATATGTTGCTGAATCCGGGAACACCTTATGAAAAGCGTCGTCCATTTGAAATTTTTATCAATTCAAAGAACATGGACCACTATCAATGGATTTCGGGTTTGACTTTGATTATCTCGGCGGTATTTCGTAAGGGCGGAGACGTTACTTTTCTTGTGGATGAGCTCAAAAGCGTGTTTGATCCTAAAGGGGGGTATTTCAAAAAGGGTGGAAGATTCATGCCTTCTTTGGTGGCTGAAATTGGAGAAGCCATTGAATCGCATTTGAAAATGATTGGCATGATTGTTGATCACGATCTGGATGAACATCAGCAAGCGTTGGTTGACCAAAAGAGGCGGGAATACAATGAAAAGCAGATGGCTCAGGGCGCCAATCTCACCGCTGAAGAATCATCATTCCCGGTTGGATCGACGCTATGTCTAAAATGCAATGTACTCGCCAGCATCATGATGGACGGATGTATGACATGTCTAAATTGCGGCGATAGTAAATGTGGATAGTAAGTAGATCGAAAGCATTTCAGGAAGCCATGACACCTTTTCGGAGGCTTTCGATTTAGGGGCGATTTAGGGACGATTTAGGGGAGAACTGTTTCAACGCTTTTCAGGAAAAATGTTGAATCTATCTGCAACATGGATTTAAGGTTGGTTTTCAAAAATCGTTCAGGAATAGAAGCCACCTGGCTCCAATCCTTTATGATATTCCGCTCTGTGGTATGACCCCTTAAAAAAGACGATAGGTCACGACTCCAAGGCATGACAAAACGAATGGTGAACTTTCAGTCCAGATTAAAAAGACTCATTACCTGGTTGTTACGGTTTAGCGTTATAACCAGTTTTTTGAAATGGATAGGAAGAGACGAGAAAAATAAAGATCGGTTTCTGTTCTGGTTCAACATTTTTAATGTAGGTCTTTTTTTTCTGACTGCGTTAATCAGTCCGTGGATATTCATAATTTGGGCCTTGCTTTTTCCTATGCTGGTATTAGGGGTCAGTCCAGTGGCACCGTTGGTAAATCTGATACAAATGGTGCAAAGCCGAAGTATCGGCTTTGCGACATTCACGATTACTGTCTTTTTCATGATGTTGCAATGGATTTCCCTTTTTGCCTGTTTTTATATGCTGTTTGGTGTTGTGCATGACGGAAATCACACCGTGGTAACCGGGGTGTGGGATAATTTTTACTTCAGCGCTGTCACCTTCACGACATTGGGTTATGGAAATCTGGTTCCAGCAAACACGGTAGCTGAGATATTGGCTGTTGTCGAAGCCATCGTCGGTTTTGGGGCTTTTGCGCTCTTGATAGGCATATCTCGTCGGGAGTCGCCATCGACCGAGGATCGAAGAGCTAACAGGGATGGCAGATAATCAGGTTATGTGCCGATAAGCGTGACTTGCCGGGTTTGTCGAAGGAATAGGAGGGTATCCGGGGAAATTTCAAACTGTTTCATCTGATTGCTATCGCCCCGAGAGAATGGCAGAGTTCTGTAGCGGTCTTGTTGAAACTGCCTTGCCGCAGTTTTAAAAGGTGTGCAGTGCCTTCAAAAAGGTTAGTCTGTAACGCAAATTATTTTGTTTGTAGCATGGAGCCAATTCGGCATAAACTTCCTATGTTATGCGTGCTGAATCGATAATCATAAATCGGTTGGTAATTGCTGGGCAGTTATGACTCAAAATAATCGAGATGTTCTGAGTGTCTATCTATTGCCAGATGCTATTGCCAAGTGGAGCAAAAAATGCAAGTTTCATCAAATCATAAATCTGTTTCTGGCGCAGAAACCGAATCCACAAAAAACAGAAGTGCCTGGAATTACACTCCGCCCCTGCCTTTAAAAACATCGCCCTACTTTCGTTGGCCTCTGGATATCGTGGGTATACTGAAATGGATGATTGGTGGATGGTTCCCTATTTCTGAACGGCTCATTATCCTGGGACTGTCGGTTTTTTGTTGGGTGTATTTGAGTCCAGCCCTTGAGCGCTGTGTGGAATTCTCTTTAGATTGGATTGCAATGGTCTATCTACGCAATCTGGGTTTGATGATCCTGGTTGCTGGAGGGTTACATCTGTATTTCTACATCCTGAAACGTCAGGGCAATGAACGACGCTATGATGCACGTCCTTTGGGGGTTAACAAGGGTGTGTTCACGTTTCGATCTCAGGTTCGGGATAATATGTTTTGGTCCCTGGCCAGCGGCGTTACTATATGGACAGCTTATGAGGTGTTGATGTTATGGGCGTTAGCAAATGGCTATGCCCCGTCACTTTCTCTGTCGGAGGATTTATTCTGGCTGGCGCTGATGATCTTTTTATTACCGATGTGGGAAACCACTCACTTTTTCCTTATCCATCGGCTGATTCATTGGCCACCTTTTTATCGAAGAATTCATGCCTTACACCATCGCAATACCAATGTGGGCCCGTGGTCGGGCTTATCAATGCACCCCGTGGAACACCTGATCTATCTCAGCACCGTATTGATTCACTTCATTGTGCCAGCAAACCCACTCCTGATTATGTTTCATTTACAGTACTTTACCCTGTCCGCTGCCACCACCCATACTGGCTATGAGGGTGTTATTGTAAAAGGTAAGGTGATTTTGCCTTTAGGAACGTTTCACCATCAGATGCATCATCGCTATTTCGAGTGCAACTACGGTGGACTGGAGACGCCCTGGGACCAGTGGACCGGCTCTTTCCATGACGGAACACAGGAGTCCCATAAACGTTTTCTTGACCGCCAGCGACAAAAAGCCGCGATTTAGTCAGCAGCTCTGTTCTGCTTCGGCAATTCATTGAGGTGGCTTAATTCGTTAGTCTGCCTATAGCCTTAGGTGTTAGAGATGTTCGGGTATTATCTGTCACTAAAACGTTGACGATAAATTCGGTATATCTGGAGAATTAGTAGTACCGAAAACCACGAGAGTACTTCTGTGAGTAGGAAATCGAAAAGAATCCAGTGGAGAAAAACGCAGAGCGCAGCGAGGTGGGCAAATCGCTGGAGTGTTTTCCACCATCGTCCAAGCTGTTGTACGGCAGTGTGGTTTGAGGTCAGCGCCAGAGGTAATAGAATGAAAAATCCGATCCATCCGATTAGCATTTCCGGTCTCACTGCATGAATCAGAACTTCTTCAAAGTCCCAGGTGTCGTGGAGGTATAGGAGGGTATGAAGGCCTGCATAGATGAAGCTTGCTACACCGAAATAGCGGCGGCGTGCCATTAGCCACATTACTACGGGAATTACGGGAGTGGTGCTGGACCAACTTTTACATAAATATCGCAGGGGAGTAATGGCCAGGCTAATTACCAGCAAACGTGCAGAGAAGGTGCCTGTGGTGTGCATCAATTGGGGGTAATGTTGGTCGTCAAAGAGAACTTCCAGCACAAGGGGCCAGGCGGGAATCGCTAGCGCCAGCCAGAGTATGTAGTCGTTCCTGAAGAACCCGAAAAGGCTACATATACAGTATAAACTGGATATAGTCCTGGTTTGAATCGACCGGAATTGTTAAACTGGCGTTCAGTTTCTGGTCGAACACGAGGTATATATGCTACCTGACAGCCCGGTGAATGACGATCAACTCAGTTTCTTCAACATCGTTGATCAGCTGGATACGTCCCATCCCCTGATTGCCCTTGGCAATACCCTTGACTGGTCATCGCTTGAAGCCTCCCTGAGCCAGTACTACAGCGCGAAGGGGCGGGCCGCGAAACCGATCCGGTTAGGGAATGCCAACGGAAGTTACCGATCGATGTTCTGACGGCGCAGGAAGCGAACTTTGCGTTATACGAACGTGTTTTGTCTCAACAGCCCAAAGACAGGAACAAGGTTTACTCCCTGCATGATCCTGCTGTGTACTGCGTGGGCAAGGGGAAGGATCACAAGGCGTATGAGTATGGTCGCAAGGCGTCAGTGGTGGCGACGAAGGAGTCACAGGTGATTGTGGGGTGGTGAGTCATGACGAACATGATCATGATTCGAAGACCCTGAAAGCAGCACTGACAGAAGCCCATACCCACCGTGAGACATCGATCAGGCTGGCGGTGGTTGACCGGGGATATCGGGGAGCGAAGAATAAAGTGGATTGTGAGGTGCTGTTACCGGGTCCTCCGCTGAAACGGGACAATGCTTATCAACGCCAGAAGAAACGGATACTGTGTCGCAAACGAAGTGCGATAGAACCGATCATCGGTCATTTGAAGCATGATCATCGTTTATTGAGGAGCTGGCTGAAGGGAGCCGAAGGAGACCGTATCAATCTGCTGATGGCGGGTTGCGCGTGGAATTTGAGAAAGTGGATGATCGCTTTCTTTTTGTTTGAAAAACCCAACGGCGGAGAGCAAACATTACTCGCCATTGCCTGTTGTCAGCCCCTTGGGACGCCGCTAATCGTCGTCTGGGTGTTGTCCTGATCCGAAGGTCGAAAATGACGCATGATCGCTAACGACATCGCGCCTTTTTTCAGGACGGACTATGTAGCGATGATGGATTAGCGCCCATGCTTGCCTTGAGAGGGTTTGCTGTAGGGAGGTTTGCCGGTGAGATGTGGGTGGAGGCGTCAATTGGTTCAAACCAGTAGCTGTCCAGTGTCTGCTTATCGTGTTTATGTGACCAGAAAAAGGGGTTAGGGTTCCAGCCAGCCACTTTCATTATCGTGGTAAACGTGAACCCAGGCTGCTACTCTCTGATCCCGATTAAATGCTGGAATCCGGTTTACTATGATTCCTGTCCGATGTCAGAACTAATGTTGGGTTCGTTGCTGGATTTAATATCACGCTCAATACCAGATATTATCCATCAGGCAGAGTCTCTGTTAGACCAAACGCCAAAGATCGCTGACATTCATCGCTGATATCCATAATTGATATCCATAATTGATATCCAAAGGCCTCATTCTAATATCTCCTGGTCAGAGATCCGGAGTTTTATAAAACCACATGGTTTCATTTCTAAAAAGAGTTATTGCCAATCCTGCTTTGAAGTCCGGGGACTATCTCCGGGTATTGGCAAGCTCCTTTTTTCATTCCATGGGGATGACTGGGGAGCAGGTGATTCTGGGCTATTTGATTTTTCAGCAAACCGGGTCCACTGCCTGGGTAGGTATATCTCTCGCTGTCTACTTTGGGCCCATGCTGATCTTTGGTGTTCCTGCCGGGGCGTTGTCAGATTTAATCGATCGCAAACGTATTTTGCCTGCTATCGAAGGTTGTATGGTGCTTTTATTGGGATTATTTGGGGCCCTGTTACATTATGGTGATCCTGGTTTGTGGGCTTTGCTACTCCTGACTTTTAGCTCCGGGAGCCTCAGGGCAATCTATAACCCCGTACGTGCGAGTTATGTCTATGACATCGTGGGACGTGAGGGGGCGGTGGCAAGCCTTGGGCTAGTAAACCTTTGTTCAAGATCCGGGCAATTGCTTGGTGCAATTATGTCTGGATGGGTATTGAGTGGCATGGGTAGCGGTATTGGATTCCTTGTGCTGAGCACCGGACATCTGATCAGTTTTCTGGGATTGCTTGGGCTAGGAACAGAGGGTCGGGCGAAGGATGCAATTCCTGTTACTTTGGGTGAAAACCTAAAAGAATACTGGCATGAGATATGTCATAACTACCGATTATTGATTTTGATCGGACTCACCTCCGCTGTGGAAATTCTTGGGTTTTCCTTTGCCACAGCCCTGCCTGAGATTGCCACGGAAAAGTTGGGTGTAGGTGCCCAGGGGTTGGGGCACATGCACAGCGCCCGGGCAGCGGGGGGCATTGTGGCGGGCTTGTTATTCGCCGGTGCATTGGTGTTGCAAAATAAGGGTCGGGTCTATCTTTGTGTCGCCGGTGGGTTTGGTTGTTCGTTGATCGCCCTGGGTTTGGCACCATTCTTTTGGCTGGTTTTGTTGGCGATTGCCGCAGTGGCCATTATGGCAGTGGCTACCGACGTTCTTAGTCAAAGTATGATGCAAATGGTGGTGCCGGATCGATTAAGAGGTCGGGCCATGGGTGCCTGGGTATTTGCCATTGGTGTTGCACCCATTGGTCATCTGGAAATGGGATTTCTCGCAGAATCGTTGGGAGCTGATACAACTCTTATCGTGAATGGTTTGTTATTGCTCGGAATTACTTTATGCATTGCAGTATTGGTACCGGCTCTGGCAAAACCAGGGAAAATGTCGATCTGACATTGCCTCGCCCCTTTCGCAAAGCAGCTGGTCTCGCCGAGGATTTAGTCTAATTGGGCATCAATAAAATTTGAAATCGCAATAAGTAATCCATGAGGATCTTTCATCAAGGGGATGAAAGGCCTAAGAATTTCAGCATGACTCATTCCCGCATAAACGTGGAGGGTTGCCGGGATTGGGAAGTCTTTTGTGGCTTCTGCCAGATTCACAGAGTTACGTAACCAGACTCTCCTGTCGTTATCTCCATGGGCGAGAAACAACGGAGGGTCGTTAGGCCCAATAAATGTGATCGGTTGTGACTGTTGTCGATCCAGCGTCTCAGGAAAGATAAGCCCAACCCGTTTCGATGTAATGGGTAAAAAGTCATAGGGGCCCGCCAGTCCAATAAACCCCGTTAACTCATCGGTGTGGCGATCAAAACGCGCCAGGAAACGTGGGTCTAATGCAATCATCGCGGCAATGTGTGCTCCAGCGGAATGCCCCATTAAAAAAACGGGTCGACTCCCATTGGCAATGGTAGTGAGGTTGTCCAATATATAGTCGGTGGCGCTAGCGCCGTCCTCGACGAATGATGGGAAAACGACCTCTGGAAATAGTCGATAGTCCGGTACCACGACATAATGCCCCATATCGGCAAGCTTTCGGGCGATGAATTCATACCGATCCCGATCACCATCGACCCACCCTCCACCGTAGAAGTAAATAATGATGGCGCTTGACGGCGAAGGAGCCAGTGGTCGATAGATATCCAGTTTAGCCCTAGGATGTTCACCATAGCTGACCGACTTTTCTACGGTACTCCTGGAGTCAGTGGGTAGGTGATTAACCAGATCAAGAATTGAGCAGGCTGAGAGTAATACAACGCTGGTGACCAGTAGCGTGAGGCGTATTGTCTGTTTTGCTAATTGAGCAACGTGTTTCATGGCTGATAATACAGGAAGACTCGGGGCTTTGTTGCGTTCAACATTCTCTATCGAAAATCCATACTTTGTCGTCATCGACATCATTTAGGGCTCGGGCCCAGGATACATGACCCAGATACACGACCCAGATACACGACCAGGGCCCATGATCAGGATCAAGCCCGAAACGGTATAATCCCAAGGATGAGTGTGGATCAAAAACAGCGAAAAAAGATATGGGTAGATGCCGACGCTTGCCCGGTAGCGATTAAAGATATTCTTTTCCGTGCTGCGGTTAGAACCAAAACCCAGGTCACTCTGGTGGCTAATCAGTATATCAGCACCCCAGCTTCGCCCTTTGTGCAAATGATACAGGTTATGCCGGGCTTCGATGTGGCGGATAACGAAATCGTTAAACGCATGAATGCGGGAGATCTTGTGATCACGGGCGATATTCCCCTTGCCGCAGAAGTCATCGAAAAACAGGGAATCGCCCTTAATCCCCGGGGAGAACTTTATTCAAAAAATACTATTCGGGCAAGGCTGAATATGCGGGACTTCATGGATACCATGCGTTCCAGCGGTGTGCACGCTGGTGGTCCTCCTCCCCTTTCTCATCGTGATCGCCAGACATTTGCGAATCATCTTGACCACATACTGGTCGAATTCGGTAAGGGCCGTTGATTGCCATTAGTGAATATTCCATGGTCTACATTTTATCCATGGGGTCAGTCGAGACCTGTTATTATTCATCTCCCCAGAACGGTGCTCTGGTGGCCTGTTTCAGTGGGTTTGTTTGGAGCGGTCTCAAAGCTGATATCTGTGCCTGAGCGACAACTCCTGGTAATTTAAATTACCGTCAAGTCTCCTGGAGATAATGCTAGTCAGCAGCCGTCTTTGAGCATTTTTAGTGTTCCACTTTTTTTCTGTAACGCTTTTTCTTAAACGTTTTTTCCTATGACCAGCGAACTTTTTCCCTCCCTTTTCCTGAGTGCTGAAAAGCTCGCAAACCTGGTTTCGTTGGGCTATGAGACCATGACTCCTGTTCAGGCCAACAGCCTGCCTGCTATTTTGGAAGGCAAAGACATGATCGTCAGAGCAAAAACCGGTAGCGGCAAAACTGCGGCTTTTGGCATCGGTTTGCTGGAAAAAATTAATCCCCGATTTTTTGGTGCGCAATGTTTGGTATTGTGTCCAACCCGGGAACTGGCTGACCAGGTTGGCAAGGAAATCCGTCGCCTTGCCCGGGCTGTTCCCAACATCAAACTGGTTTTGCTATGTGGTGGAAAGCCATTTGGGCCTCAGGTGGGCTCTCTGGAACATGGCGCACACATCGTGGTCGGAACGCCGGGTCGGGTTCTGGATCATGTTCGTAAGCGTACTTTGAAGCTCGATGGACTGGTGACCCTGGTGCTGGATGAGGCTGATCGTATGTTGGATATGGGTTTTGCTGATGATATGAAAGACATTATTTCGAAAACGCCAAACAGCCGCCAAACGCTATTGTTTTCAGCGACCTACCCAGAAAGTATTGAGAAAATGAGTCGGTCAATTCAACGGGATCCAATCACCATCAGTGTGGATGCAGTACATCAGCCCAATGTAATTAAGCAGTGGTTTTATGAAACCAATAACCATAATCGAAACGATGGTTTGCTCGGTATTTTTGCCCAGCATAACATTGAACGCGCCCTGGTTTTCTGCCATACAAAAATTCAATGCGATGAGGTGGCAAAGTTTTTGCGGAAAAAGCAAATATCTGCATTGGCTATTCATGGTGACCTGGAACAAAGGGAGCGGGATCAGGTTTTGGTCCGTTTTGCGAATAACAGTTGTTCGATACTGGTTGCCACTGACCTTGCCGCAAGGGGTCTTGATATCAAGTCTCTTCAGGCGGTGATCAATTATGAATTGCCCAAGGATCCGGAAGTCTATGTGCACCGCATTGGGCGAACCGGGAGGGCAGGGAAAAAGGGATTGGCAGTGAGCATGTACACTTCGTGGGAAGTCTCCAGGGTTGACCTCATTGAATCCTGGCAGGATGCTGCCTGCAACCGCGGATCGACCTCGTCCCTCAAGCATGATCCGTTGTTTAAACTGCAACCAGAAATGACCACGATTCAGCTCGATAGTGGACGGAAGAACAAAATCCGCCCCGGAGATATACTGGGAGCGTTAACCGGTGACGCCGGTCTTGCCAGTGCGCAAATCGGTAAGATCGATATTTTTGATATGTCGAGCTACGTGGCCATTGAGCATCACGCCTGCCGGCAGGCTTTGAATTATCTGACCAACGGAAAGGTAAAAGGCCGGACAATTAGAGCGAGAAAGCTGAGCTAAAACATGGATCTATTGATCGTTCTGCCCGCCAATCTATTCCCTAACCCATTCACATCTGAAAATCAGTTTCCGGGTTTGTTAGAGAGGCAGTAAGTGGGTCAACGACTGCTCTATACTGATGGTAGTGTGCAGACCAGGTCAGGGATGGGCTATGGGGCCTATTTGCTGGTAACCCGGAATGAACTGGAGCATTGTGATATCGATTTTCATGCTCTCAGGCAGAGAGTGAAAACGAAACGGTTTGACCATACTTCTTCCACCAGACTTGAGTTGCAAACCCTGTTGTGGGCATTAACTGAGCTATCTCCTATCGCGGGAAAAATTATCGTTCACACCGATAGTCAAAATATTATTACCCTGCCTGATCGCCGGCGACTTCTCGAACGCCGGGGCTTTTGTTCAAAAAAGAATCAACCCCTAAAAAACCAGGACTTGTATCGTCGTTTCTATTTCATCACGGATCGGATAGACATGGAATTAGTAAAAGTGGCAGGACATAAACCAGTGTCCATGAGGGCCGATCAGGATCGCCTGTTTGCCTTGGTCGACGGCGCATCGAGACGAGCCGCTAGAGCCTGGAATCTGTAAATATGGAGTTCGCTGTCCTGGATTGAATCAGTGTGAACCTGATCGGTGTGGGGTCGGCGAGGGTGGATACCTCATGGGGCTTGATTAAAGTGGGTTTGGTCTACTGGAGCTGAATGCGTTCCAACAGCGCGATCGACATTGCTGAAACGCCATGGATCATGGACAATAACCCATAAGCAAAACCCACAAGCAAAACCCTAAATTCCAATAGTCATGATTCACCAAATTAAATTGACGCCAAAACTTGAACATTTCGTGAATGAAATGATTGAAAGAGGAAGATACGGTTCGGTGGATGAGCTGATGGAGGCTGCTCTTGAGTTGCTCCAGGAACAGGAAAGAAGCAATTCCGGTCGATTGGTGGAGTTACCCAATAATCCATCCCTATCCCCACTAAATACATTTATGGATGACAATTTGCAGGATCTGATGGCCATGCTGGATGCGAAGGAAGTCGAAAAAAAGGACGAGAAACAAAATGGGGAAAGATGATTGTTTAGCTGCTTGCCTGCAATAGCACCATGAAACTGAATCCATCACAGATTGATACACTTCAAAATCAGGGGTTTCTGGTTTTACCGGAACGTTTCAGCGAGGAAGAAGTAGCACTGATTCAGTCCCAAATGCCTATGCTTCTTGATGATCATCATCCGGGAAATGTAATCGAAAAAGAGTCCGGTGTGGTGAGAACGGCCATGGGGCTACATCTTAGAAATGAAGTGTTTGCTCAATTGGCCAACCATCCCAAATTGATTGAACCAGCGTTTCAAATCAGACCAGAACCCATGTACATTCAGCAGGTCAAGGTGAATGTGAAAGCGGCTTTTAGCGGGTCTATCTGGCAATGGCATTATGACTTTGCTACCCATCATGAAGAAGACGGTGTGCCGGAACCATTAGCGCTTAATCTGCACATTTTTCTTGACGACGTGAATCATTACAATGGCCCTTTATATTTTGTGCCAGGTTCCCATAGACACGGAGAGCATGGCGCCTGGTTGGATGATCAGACCACTAGCTATCCCTTGTGGATAGTGGAAAACAGGATTGTTGAGAAACTGATACAGCAAAACGGTATTCAGGCGGCGACGGGGGAAAAAGGAACCATGCTGATCTTTTATGATACCTTGCTCCATGGCTCACCAAACAATATGTCCCCCTGGGATCGTGCCATTTTTTCTCTTATTCTAAATCCGATCAGCAATGCCTATCAAAAAACTGATCGACCGGACTATAAGCACCATCGGGACCTGACGCCGGTGATCATGTCTGATCCAGATTGTCTAAGTCTATTTTTGCACTCCAGATAAATTTCCCTGGTCTGTCTACTAATCAACCAATAGCCCGTGTGATCGAAGCATGTTTGATTCTAACAACTATCAGGAGGTACGAAAGCCGTTACTGGATGCGCAAACCTTACCGCCCCATTGCTATACGGAGCAAGTGTTCTTTGAAAAAGAGAAACAGCGTCTTTTCGCTGGAGGATGGCATTTTGTGGGCCGGGAGGATGAGCTGGCCGAACCAGGAAGTGTGCTGGTGGTTGAAACCATGGTTGGTTCAGCCCTGGTTTGTTGCGATCAGAGCGGTCACATTCACGGATATATAAATGCCTGTCGCCATCGAGGAACGAAACTTAGAGAAAAAAGTGGGCATTGCCGGCAACTTACCTGTCCCTATCATGCCTGGTCCTATGGACTGGACGGCCAACTGAGATCGGCGCCAGGTATGGCAGGAGTGAATAATTTTGAGCTTGAAGATTACCCTCTGAAATCAGTCCGATTGGAGAGTTTCGGCGGCTTTCTATTTATTAACTTCAACATTGATGCATTGGCGTTAGCAGAGTGGATTGGTGATTTGCCTGATGTAATGCGATCCCATCAGTTATCTGATCTTCGCTGTGTTAAGCGAATTAATTTCACCATTGAAGCCAATTGGAAGTTCCTGATTGAAAATGCACTGGAGGCTTATCACACCGGAACGGTTCATCGATCAACCCTGGGAGCCCAGGACTCCGAATCGGTGGATACCCGGGGCCATTGGGATGCACTTTATGTTCTCAGCGACGAAACAAAAAGTATTGCCACTCTGCCTGGTGAGAACCAGGGCTTTGGTTTTATCGAAGGATTGAATGAAAAAGCCAGGCGGGGAACCTGGTTCACTGTTATCTATCCTTGTACACAAATCGTATTTTCTCAGGACTGTGTGTGGTGGTTAGATTTCAAGCCCGTTAATGTCTCAAGAACAAAATTGACCATTGGTGCCTGTTTCCCTTCAGATACCATTGCTTTGCCTGATTTCCATGGCCGGGTTGCTCCCTATTATGAGCGCTGGACCGAGGCAACGGCAGAGGATAATGCCATTGCTGAAGCACAACAACGGGGCCATCAGGCGGGGTTGAGATCTGCGGGCCGATTCGCTGGGACGGAGCATTGCGTTCATCAGCTTGATAACTGGGTGCTCGATAGAGTACTCGACTAGATATCGACGTACAATACATAAAAATCAATCAAACTCCTTTAACCAAATCTATTCAACCGAGCCCATTCAATTGAATTCATTCACTGGATTTCAGGCCAATTCATTCCATGAAAGAAATTAGAAACTTTGTGCAATTAACAGATAAACTGGGTACCGCAGGGCAACCGGAAGCATCTCAGTTCGAGCTCATTGCAGACGCAGGATTTGAGGCTGTCATTAATTTGGCGCTGCCCGAGCATGAAGACTCCATTGACAGTGAAGGCGCTATCGTCACAGGGCTTGGTATGGATTATATCCATATTCCGGTACATTTTGATGCTCCTACACCCGAGCAGCTAAGGAAGTTCTGCGCCATTTTGAAAGGCTATGGTGACTCTCCGGTGTTTGTTCACTGTATCATGAACTATCGTGTTTCTGCCTTTATGTATCACTATCTTACCAAGGTGCTCGGTTATGATGCCCAAAGCGCAAAGTCAGAAATGTTTCATCGCTGGAACCCTAATCCCGTGTGGCAGGAAGTGATGAATTGGGACAAGGTGACCATTGGCCTGGACTGAGTTCCTGGTGAACAGTCCACCACAGAATTGAATTAGTGTTTCCCTTAGAACATTTTTTGCAGCAGATACTTAACCAGGTTATATTCTTTCTACGCAACCATTCACTGATCCGTTTTGTGTTTAGCTGAGTAAGTTTCATGGTTCATAGCCATGGATCAGACCCACGGATCAGGCCCCCGGATCGGACCCAATGTCCAGGTTCCTATATTGGCCAACGTATAGGTGTCTGTTCATAGACCAATCCAGTGCAATCCTAAGAGCAAAAACGCATGAATCATGACCCAGCCCTTGAGGCAAAAACATCATCACCGGGTCATCGGAAAAAAAGCAATCGATTCATGTTGTTCACCTTTCCTTTGGGGCACCTGGTGAATGATTGGCCAGGCGCTGCCCTTTGGTTGTTAGCTCCCGCCATAGCCATCAGCATGGACCTTAATTCGGTTGAGGTAGGTCTATTGATTACCATCCACGCGTCAGTCGCAAGTCTCGCCTATTTTCCAGCAGGTCTGGTTGGTGATTTCATTCGGGATCGCGGTTTGCTACTCACTCTCACTTTTTGGTGGGTGGCCATCGGTTATTTTCTCGCTGCCAGCTCTCCGGATTTCTGGACTCTGGCAATTCTTCTGGGGTTCGCTGGGTTAGGTGATGCTGCCTGGCATCCTATCGCCACTGGCATCATGGTGGAGCAAATGCCGGGTCGTCGTGCCCAGGTGCTTGGGATTCATGCGTTAGGGGGAACGCTGGCGGAAGTGGGTGCGCCACTTTCTGTGGGTTTTCTGTTGGGCTTTTTTGACTGGCAAACTGTATTGCAAATTTCCACGGTGCCTGCGTTTATCATGGCGGTGGCGTTTCTTTGGTTGCGAAAACGGGTACCCAAACCTAAAGAAATCAGCGTAACTCGACATGACCTGCGATCCATATTGCAAGTCTGGCTACGTCCGGAAGGCCTAAAAACCACATCCATTATTATTCTCTACAACATGTCCCTGATGGGTGGGCTGGCCATGTTGCCCTTGTACATGCAAAACAATCAGGGTCTATCCATGGCCCAAAGCGGTGTGTTATTTGCCTCAGTTTGGGTGGTTGGTGCGTTGGCCCAACCGTTTCTTGGGTATCTTTCGGATATTGCGGGGAGGAAGCGAATTATTGTGATCGCGTTAACCGGTGCATCAGTGTTGCTTGTTGTCGCCAGTGTCTTAAGTAATCTGATAGGGATCATCCTGTTATTGCTGGTTGCACTGGGATCGCTGGTAGGGATTAGAGCTGTGTTGCTGGCGGCCATGGTGGATGTCTCTGGGCGACGGGAAACCACTACCCTGGGCTTTGCTTTTGCCGTGATGGATGGGGTCGGTGCTTTGGGGGCATTTCTTGCCGGTTTGGCGGGAAAAAATGATTTGCGTTATGCCTTTGTATTCGCCGCTGCGGTGGCTTTTTTCGCCATGATATTGACCATGCTTCATCATTTTAAAGGCGCTGCACAAGACGTTTCCGTGGATTCCCCTGGCTAGTACTCCTAATTGCGCTAACTTCCATCTCCTGGTACTGTCTGATTCCGCGAACACTTAGGGACGAGAAAAAGTATCCTTAGCAATGAAAGACTCGAGGATCAGGGGTTGGTATGGAGGGGGGAAGCGCCATTGCAAAAAGACATTGGAAGGGGAGATAGAGGAAGAAAAACACAGGTTATAAAACACGGATTATAAGATGCAGGTTATAAAGCACAGGTTATAAAACACAGGCTAAAGCGATGAGTAAGAATAATTCAATTTATATCCTGGGCGGCGTTACGGCATTCCTGTTCTCCTGTACCGGGCCTGTGGCAATTATTATCTCAGTGGCATTGAGTGGTGGGCTCAGTGACCAGCATGTGGCATCGTGGCTGTTTGGTGGTTTTGCTATCACCGGCGTTTATACCCTCTATTACAGTTTTCGTTATCGACAGCCTCTGAGCTTTGCCTGGACAATCCCCGGCACGGTATTGCTTATTTCTGCGCTTAATCATTTGTCTTTTGAGGAAGTGGTGGGGGCCTATTTCGCTACCGCGGGTTTGATCTTTTTGATCGGTTATACTTGCTGGGTGCAATGGATTATGGACTCCATCCCAAAACCCGTGGTGATGGCGATGGTGGCGGGAGTGTTTCTCGACTTTGGTTTGAATCTGGTGGATGCCTTCAACGACTCTCTTCCCATTGCTATCAGCATGGTTGCTGCTTTTCTGATGCTGTCAGTAATGCCTAATTTACAGCGGCTCGTCCCACCCATTCTCGGTGCATTGGTGGTGGGTATACTGGTGGTTATTGTTACGGACTCGTTCAAGGAAAGCGATCCACTCGGAGCATGGTTGATGTCACCACTATTTTTCATGCCCGCTTTCTCCCTGAAAGCGATGATCGAGTTGGTCATTCCACTGACGATTACCGTGGTCGTGGTGCAAAATGGACAGGGATTCGCAGTTATCAAAAATGCGGGACACGCTCCTCCTATTAATTCAATGACCAAAGCCTGCGGCACCGGATCGGTGCTGTTGGCATTGGTTGGTTCGGTAACCATGTGTGTTACTGGTCCCGCGAATGCCATTCTTGCCAGCGTTGGGAAGCGGGAACATCAGTATATAGGCGGCGTTACATATGGTGTGCTGGCGGTGGCCTTTGGCATATTCAGTTCGTCGATGACCTGGTTTGCACTTAAACTTCCAGCGTCGTATATTGCGGTTCTCGGTGGACTAGCGGTGTTAAAGGTCCTTCAAGGGGCCTTTGTTTCTGCTTTCGGAGGAAAATATTCCATGGGGGCGCTGGTGACTTTTCTTGTCACTGTTTCGGGTATTAGCATGTTCAATATCAGTGCGCCATTTTGGGCGTTAGTTATGGGGGCGAGTGTTTCCTGGTTATTGGAAAGGTCTGAATAATAGAATAACAATGGTTTACCCATCTGAATTTGGCGTCATGCCAGGAAATAGTGGTTTAGTTCATCGCAGAAGGTTTAGCGTCTCGGTTAAGCATTGGGCAGTGACGCTATTTCTCATCCCTGCGCTCATGTCCATCCACTGGACTGCTCAGGGGGGCCCGGTATCGCCAGAAATACTGGTGTCCAGAGATCTCTATCTGTATGTGCCCCAAAGTGATAATCGTCGATTGTTACTTGAACCGGGTTTGCTGTTGATGGAGAAATTCATTCCCCAAAGGGAGGTATTCAAAAAACGAATTCGCGTCATCTCCTAGGGAGGAGTGGAAGGAGAAATACGATCCAGCCGGGTAGATCCCATCAGTGCGTTACGTGGAACACTAGCCTATGTAAAGGACGAAATAAATATCAAGGGAAACAAATATCCCAGCGGAACAATTTTTCCTGTTGAGGTCGTGGATGATGATGGCGAGCAATCCTATGAGATTACCTAGTCGTTCCTGAAGAACCCGAAAAGGCTACATATACAGTATAAACTGGATATAGTCCTGGTTTGAATCGACCGGAATTGTTAAACTGGCGTTCAGTTTCTGGTCGAACACGAGGTATATATGCTACCTGACAGCCCGGTGAATGACGATCAACTCAGTTTCTTCAACATCGTTGATCAGCTGGATACGTCCCATCCCCTGATTGCCCTTGGCAATACCCTTGACTGGTCATCGCTTGAAGCCTCCCTGAGCCAGTACTACAGCGCGAAGGGGCGGGCCGCGAAACCGATCCGGTTGATGAGCGGATTGCTGATGATCAAACAGCTGTACAGCTTAAGTGATGAATCGGTGGTGGATCAATGGAAGATGAACCCGTACTTTCAGGTGTTCTGTGGTGAGGTGAGTTTCCAGACGCAGGTACCGTGCCATGCGACGGAACTGGTGAAGTTCCGCAACCGGATTGGGTCGGAGGGAGTCAGGGAGATCTTTTCGCTGTCGGTAAAACTGCATGGGAAGCTGGCAGAGGAGCGGACAGTACTGGTAGATACCACGGTACAGGAGAAGGCGATCACGTACCCGACAGACAGCAAGTTGGCGATAAGGATCATCAATCGCCTGAACAAGCTGTCGAAGTTACACGGGATACAACAACGACGAACGTACGTAAAGGAAGTGCGGTCACTTCGTTTGGCATGTCGTCATTTCCGTCACGTGAAACGACGTCGTAAGGCGAACAAGGCGTTGAAACGATTACGAACCATTGCGGGTGTGTTGCTCAGGGGAATGCCAACGGAAGTTACCGATCGATGTTCTGACGGCGCAGGAAGCGAACTTTGCGTTATACGTACGTGTTTTGTCTCAACAGCCCAAAGACAGGAACAAGGTTTACTCCCTGCATGATCCTGCTGTGTACTGCGTGGGCAAGGGGAAGGATCACAAGGCGTATGAGTATGGTCGCAAGGCGTCAGTGGTGGCGACGAAGGAGTCACAGGTGATTGTGGGGGTGGTGAGTCATGACGAACATGATCATGATTCGAAGACCCTGAAAGCAGCACTGACAGAAGCCCATACCCACCGTGAGACATCGATCAGGCTGGCGGTGGTTGACCGGGGATATCGGGGAGCGAAGAATAAAGTGGATTGTGAGGTGCTGTTACCGGGTCCTCCGCTGAAACGGGACAATGCTTATCAACGCCAGAAGAAACGGATACTGTGTCGCAAACGAAGTGCGATAGAACCGATCATCGGTCATTTGAAGCATGATCATCGTTTATTGAGGAGCTGGCTGAAGGGAGCCGAAGGAGACCGTATCAATCTGCTGATGGCGGGTTGCGCGTGGAATTTGAGAAAGTGGATGATCGCTTTCTTTTTGTTTGAAAAACCCAACGGCGGAGAGCAAACATTACTCGCCATTGCCTGTTGTCAGCCCCTTGGGACGCCGCTAATCGTCGTCTGGGTGTTGTCCTGATCCGAAGGTCGAAAATGACGCATGATCGCTAACGACATCGCGCCTTTTTTCAGGACGGACTACGTAAGGTATTACTTGGTGTAGAGATTCCCAATACTCCAGAGGAAATGCCTTTATTTTCTGAATTATTAAGCGTTTCACAGACGAGCTCTGAAGTATACGGTCATTTCCTGGTGGAGGTTTTACCTCGACTTTCCCTGGTTAACCAAAAAAAATACGAACACTTACCCATATATATGGCTATTGACCATGACATATATAAAGAGGTGTTATTGCTGTTAGATATTCCAGAGAACCGTATTATCGATGCGACAGAACATCCCATTGTCAAAGCCGAAAAAGCTATTATCCCCATATATCACCATGCGGGTAATTCTTTTTTGCCGGATTTTGGCGTAGAGATAATTACTCGGCTGAAATCCAGAGTTCTGGCTTCATATCAGCCCAGGAGTAAACTGAATAAAAAACTATATATAAGAAAATCGGGCTCAGATAATAGGAGAATAATCAATGAAGCTGAGGTGGTAAGAGTCCTTGAGGCATATGGTTTTGTTTCTATTTTCCCCTCGGATTTTTCGTTTAAAGAGCAAGTTTCAATATTTGCTAATGCAGACTGGGTAATCGGCGAACACGGAAGCGGCATGTTTAATTGCGTTTTTTGCTCCAGGAACGCTTGGGTAGTTGACTTATTTCCCGGGTGTGTTAACACTGGTTTGTATAAAGTATTGGCCCCTTTAGGTATTCAGTACAAAGCAATGCTTTCTCCCGAGATTAGTTTCTCAGTGTGGAAATATCATTTGTCTTTTAAAGTAGACATTGATGAGTTTAAAAAAATGCTTAAAAAAGCTTTTAGTGAAAAACCCTAATGCTATCGCGACCTCGTTTTGAAGATAAATGGACTCAGCAACTCAGAACAAAATTTAGAACAAAGTCTTAATAAACCCTCTACGTTAGCCGACATGAAACTTACGATTACATGATGCGCAACCCAAAATTTGATCTCAGTAATTTCTGGGCGCTACGATGGATTTACCAAGACCCTGAGGCCAATTCCGTAGCAAGCAGCCACCCTATTACTATTACAGAGTAAAAGACAATGAAGAGAATCATACTGATCGGTAATACGGTAGCCGCAGATATAATGTATGCATATTTGGCTCAGGATTTACGTTATGAGGTTGTCGGCTTTTCTGTAGATAAAGCTTTCATCGTCGAAACCAGTAAACATGGGCATCCCGTCGTCGATCTTGAAAATCTGGCTCAGGTATATGATCCACTTTCACACAGAGTTATTATGGCATCGGGTTATAGCAATCAAAACACGACACGACAGACTCTTTTCGAGAAAGTAAAGGAGATGGGTTTTTCGGTAGAAAGTTATATTCATCCTGATGCCAGGATTTATAATAGCTCGGATGTTTCGAATATCGGCGAGGGAAGCATTATTATGCCAAATACAACTATAGAAGTTTTTACACAAATCGGAAAGAATTCAGTGGTTTGGACGAATTGCACAATAGGGCATCACTCCAGTGTAGGGGATCACTGCTGGATCGCCTCTGGCTCAGCTCTGGCGGGGGCTACACATATTGGAAACAATTCTTTTTTGGGTATAAACGCAACGATATCATATCAAGTAAAAATAGGTGAACGGAACATAGTTGGTAGCGGTGTGGCGATCCACAAAGACACGAAGGACAATGAGGTTTATCTGTCACGCCAGGGAGAGAAGCATCGTTTCTCCGCAAATGATTATGCCCAGTATTTTCTCAAATAGTTAAGAAATCCAATAGCTTGGATTCCAGTCCTGATCGCTTATCCTATTAAACGTAAATTTTTTCGATCCAGCTTTTTCCAACTTTTATTGGTGTTCGTGCGCATGAATGATGATTTAAAAATTTTCTTGCAAAAAGTATTTAATTTGACTGAATCCGAATTCAGCGAAACGCTTACCCGGGATGACATTTCGGATTGGGACTCCCTTAAGCACATGGACCTCATCACAGGCCTCGAGAGAGAGTTCAACATTCAATTGGAGATGCAAGATATCCTGGCGATGCAATCCATCCCTATAATTGTCGACACTCTAGAGAAATACGACGTTTCCATTGAAAAATAAAACGATACTAATTACCGGCGGCGCGAGCGGGCTGGGTTTTGCAATCGCAAATGATCTGCATACATCTGGTCAGACCGTTGTTATCTTTGATATCAATGCCGATAGTCTGAATAGGGTTGACGATGTATTTGATAAGTATCAAGTTGATGTTACCAACTATGACGCGGTTCAAACTGCGGTAGATACCGTTGTAGAAAGCCACGGTAGAATAGATGTACTAATTAACAGTGCCGGCATAATTCATAGTGAACCTATCATCAATATTCTTAACCCGACACAGAGAAAGCATTCGTTTCATAGTTTTAGGAATGTCCTGAAACTAAATCTGGAGTCGGTGTTTATTGTTACTTCAATCGTTGCCGAAACAATGGTTTTGAAAAGAACGAAAGGTTGTATCATTAACATTAGCTCAATAAGTGCCCAGGGAAATGCTGGCCAAACCGCCTATTCGGCAGCAAAGGGAGGGGTAGAGTCAATGACAAAGACCTGGGGAAAAGAACTGGGGCTTTTTGGCATTAGAACAAATGTGATATCACCTGGTTTTATCGACACCCCCTCGACAGAATTGGCGCTAAACGCGAAAACCATTGACCACATAATACAAAATACCCCTTTGCGGAAATTAGGAGATACAAAAAGCATCTGCCAAACCGTGCGTTACCTAATGGAAAACGATTTTGTGAATGCAACTGTCACTCACGTTGACGGTGGACTCTCTCTATAATTGAAATTCGAGATGCAACACAAAAACCTACAGACCTTTTTCCAGGAAGTTGCAAAGGAAAATGCCGAAAATACTGCGCTACATTCTGCAAACTCCATATACACCTACCGACAGCTAGACAGCAAAGCGAACGAGTTCGCTGGCTGGATTCAGTCCAGGGCACTCGTCCTGGGAGATGTCGTCGGAATTATCTCGACAAAATGTTTTGAAGACTATGCGTTAATGATCGCGTGTTTAAAACTTGGAATTACTTATACCAATATTGACATAGATAACCCTACGGTCAGAACCCGTGACATATGCGACACATGCACTCCGAAACTGTTGTTCTGTAGCCAGGAGGTTTCTGCTGTTTCTAAAAACACAGGAGTCACAGTGGCTCTTTACAAAGGGCATCGGCTCCGAGTTTGAACCGTTATATTCAGAAGTAGAGGGCGACACTGTTGCCTATATCATGTTTACCTCTGGTTCTACAGGGAAACCTAAAGGAGCTGCGATTACTCATACAAACCTCGTTAACTTTATCCAATGGGGCCAGTCAAGATTTGCTATAAGCGTTGACGATAATTTCGCAAATATAAGTCCGATGTATTTCGATAATTCGGTATTCGATTTCTACATCGCACTTTTCAGTGGCGCTAGCCTGACCCCTATCAAGAAAACCCTGCTCAACGATCCGGTTGCGCTTCTTGATCACATTGATAAACATAAATGCTCTATCTGGTTCTCTGTTCCATCAATGCTAATCTATTTGCTCACCATGCGGGTATTGCACAAACAAAACCTGGAGACGATTAGGACCTTTATTTTTGGGGGAGAAGGCTTCCCAAAAACGGAATTGAAGAAACTTTATACGCTGTACTCACATCGCGCCAAGCTGGTGAATGTTTACGGTCCTACAGAGTGCACGTGCATTTGCTCTAGTTACACGATTTCAGAAAATGATTTTGAAAACCTTGACGAACTCCCTCCTCTGGGTAGGCTTAACGAGGGATTCTCATCGATATTGGATGATGGAGAACTATGTTTGATCGGCCCTAACGTAGCGAAGGGATACTACAATGATAAAAAACGCTCAAGCGCTGTATTCTCAACGTACAACAATCAACCAATGTATCGCACCGGAGATTTAGTTGAAGAAAGAGAAGGTCTTTTCTACTTCAAGGGTCGGGCGGATAATCAGGTTAAACACATGGGATATAGGATCGAGCTTGAGGAAATCGAAATAGCCCTCAATGCGCTGGCAGAAATCCAACAGGCAATTGTTTTACACCAACGTCATAGCGACTCAGCTTATGGGAAAATTGTTGCATTTATCGTGCCTGAAATGGAAGAACTGGATCTTAAGACAGTAAAAGAAGCGCTCCGTTTAAAACTGCCAACCTATATGCAACCTAATCGATTTGAGATTCGTAAAGCGTTTCCCAAAAACGCTAACGGCAAAATAGATAGGGGTCAGCTGAAAGTAGAGTTATAGTTGTTCGCTCGAATGCAAAACGGCGAAACCAAAACCTGTCCTTCCATAATTATTGCCGTTATACAGCATATACCCAATACCCTTATGTTTAAAAACATAGGGATAGCAAATCATTTCGGAATCCCATCCTGATTCTGAGATATTAATACCGGAATTGGCATCGTCTCGATGCCAATGTTCACAATCTCGTGAACGAGCAAAACCAATACGATATGTTTTGGTGGTTTTGGTTGCCCTATGGGCATACCACATATAAAACATATCATTGAAACGCACAACGGTAGGTCTACCAAACGCGTATTCGTAGTCATTGGCAAAGGGAATAGCTAAACCAGGGTGACAATCCCAGTCTATCCCGTCTTTCGATGTCGCATGATGGATGCCATATCTGTGGTGCCACCCATCCGCGGTCTTATCCCACTTCACACCAGAATTATGCCAAGTGTGCCACAAGCCATCTTCTGTAATAAAAAATGCTGTCGCTGCAGCAAACAGCGGATTATTCTTGTCTCTACCGAGAACAGGTCCCGCAAACTGCCTTTTAAGCTCAAGTTTGTTCACATCCAATATGCACCTGCCGGTATCACAAATCCACAGCCCTTCAGGTAGATTTTGCCATCCAACATAATAAAGATAATATTGATTATTATCTTTCACAAACGAGGCAGTAATTGCACCGTCGCAATCAAAGTAGCCAGCATCCCCTGGTTTAAGCGCAAGAACCGGCTCTCCCACAAAGGCTATTTCACCATTAGATACCCGAGCATAGGAAAGAAAGATATGAGACTTGCTTTCGCTATTGCGGCAGGTAAACGCGATGATATGTAAATCATCGCGAACATGCATAATGCAAGGGTGAGACCCATGAGTAAATCCATCTATGGAGGGGCGAAATAGAAGCCCTTTTTTCTCCCACCGAAATGTTGTTTGCTGCTGCATGAGACCCGAGCCTAATCCAGATTGTCGAGTCCTGACCGTAGCAGGTTTTCTAAAAGCGATACCCGACTAACTCCCTGTTTCTCTGCCTCCTGATAAAGTGAGGCCTTGAGTACGGGATCAACACCTTCGAGCACGCCAAAGTATCTCGTGTTAATGGAGCCACCCCGCTTACCGACATGATGAAGATTGATATCCATAGGGAGGGCATCTTTGGAGGCTGTGTACTCAATAATGTAAAAGCAGTATCCGACCGCCCATGACAAGTTAACCTCTCTAGCGGTAGTGGGAATGTGGCACAGCGGTGGATCGAAATCACATAGCGGATTGTTGCGAACAATCATCTTTCCATACTCGGTGTTCTTCAACCAGGGGGGCAACCCCTCATCTCCATAAACAACACGCCCTCCCGCTTTGACGACACGATCCATTTCCGAAATACCTTTAGGAATATCAGGAAACAGATTCAAACCGCCAAAATGGTAAACCGCATCGAAAACTCCGTCGTCAAAGGGTAGATCGGTGGCATCACTCACAGAAAACTCGATCTTGTGATCAGACAAATGATACCAATCGCTACTACGTTTTACAGCAGACATTAACATTTGTCTGGAAAAATCCTGAGCAAAAATCTGCCCCTCTTTACCAACCAGTTTGGCAACATAAGGCAGGTCATTCCCAGCACCAGCTCCTGTTATCAAAATCTTTTGCCCCTGTTGTAAATGCAATTTTGAAATCAATCTGATTCTAAGAGCCGCCTCATCCTCTAAAAATGTTTTCAGCAACCAGGTCAAGGAATTATCATGAATCTCCGCCGCCTTTTCCATGGTGTAGTCATTTGTGTTTTCATTCTCACAATCAAAAACCGGAATTTCGGTTTCTTCAATAAAGGGAATTGTGTGCCCATTCTCACACTGCAGTCCTGAACTATCCCTGCTTGCTATTGCGCTCTGGCATAGAACGCACCTGTAATCATTTATTTTCACTCAAAATTTTCCGGTTTTCTTTGACATACTACCCAAAAGACACGTTCATTTATCCCGTAGTAGTCATTATTCGCATGCGCAAATGAGAAGTTAAAAAAGTACCTCGACAAATAGGCTTCAATCCCCTTTTCAGAAAAAAATCCATGCAAACGATAGCCATATCTATTTCCATAAGGATCGCTCTTTATCCGCGAGGTGCCATCTTCAAGCTCGTCTGCACCATCAAAGATATAGGAGGCTCTATTAGCGATAGATGCAATCATAAAACCATTCGGTTTTAGCGCACGGTAATATTCAAGCATATTGTCAAGCAAAGTCTCGCCATCATCGCAGTAATAAACGCAATGACAGCCAAGAATATAGTCGAATGTTTCGTCATCCCAGGGGATATTGTTATTTCGACCAACCCGCAGGTCGGGATTGTATCCTAAAGCCGCCAACCTGCTACCTGTTTGTTCCACGATATCTTTTGTTATCTCTATGCCGCATACATCCAGGCCTAGATCGCAAAGTAGCACTGTATTTCTACCATCTCCAAATGCGACATCGAGAATTCTATCGCCGGCTTTTGGTTTTACGAAATTTAACTGAGGGTAGTTTGCCAGAAGCGTCCGTACAACAAATTCCGTGGGATAAACTTTGTGGTGGATCCTATCAGCGTAAAAACGGGTGTAGTTGGAGTTAATTTTCTTTTCTTCTGCCATACCGGTTTTTGACTATGTAGGTTGGACGTCGCTTTACTTCCGTAAATAGCTTGGACAAATAGATTCCAATAACACCGATAAATGAAATTGTAATTCCCCCGAGCAACCAGATCGAAGCCATAATAGATGTCCAGCCATCTAAAGGAACGAGGAAGAAAAAGCGTCTTATGAGAAGAAAGGAAAGATACAAAATTGACACTCCAAGTATGACCATGCCGGTGGCGAAAATCAATATTAGAGGCCTGCTGCTAAATGATGTAACTACGTTAATTAGGTGTGAAATTTTTCTCCGAAAACTATACGTTGATCGACTTCCCTGTTTTTTGTGAACAGAATATTGAGATTGCTTAAATCCAGTTAGAAGCCAAAGGCCGGAAATCACAATTTCACGCTCTTCATGCAGTAAGAGAGCCCTCACATATCGACGAGTCATCAGTCGGGCAGTAGTGATATTTTTCGGATGCTCGATACTGAGCAGCCAGCTCAAAATCCAATAATAGATTTCACCGCTAACTCGTTCAAACCACTTTCCTTTTCTTGTTTTTTGAACACCAAACACAACATCGAATTTTCCATCGTGCATCCGAGTTGAAAAATCAGCGAGCCATTCTGGCTCTTCTTCCAGGTCGCTGTCTATCAAAAAGACATAGTCTCCCACCGCATGGGATAGTCCCGCCATCATGGCATTGTGATGACCAAAGTTACGCGATAGATCGATCACAATCACATGGTGATCTACCGAGGCGAGCGCTACGGATTTATCAAGGCTATCATCCGGTGAACCATCATTAACAAAAATGATTTCGAAATCTTCTCCCGCAAAATTTTCGGCAGCAACAGATGCTCTTCGGCAAAATTCTTCTATGTAGTTCTCTGAGTGATACAGAGTAGTAACGATAGAAAGCTTCATTGAACGTATATTTGTGTTGGAAAACTGGTTTAAGAAAACCCGGGAACGCTTAAAGGACAGAAAGAATACTACCTACACCAAGTTCAGAAAGGTTGTCCGTAAGGCTCCTAAAAAGGAGAATTTCATTGTCTTTTTTAAAGATGATGCAATTTTCGTAGTTCAAAATAACACACAAATCATCATATAACGACGCATGCTCTACAAGAAACGGATTGGTCAATATCTCCACCTGGTGTATTTTATATGCAGTGCTTTCTATCCTCAATTCGCAACCTTGGGATTTATTGCTAAAAGCCCTCACTTTCCTGATTATTTGATCATTGCTCTCACTAAAATTGATCCTTCTGTCTTCATCGTCTCTGGAAAAATAAATATCAGTCTGTGACTTCGTTTGGACCTTATCAACAGTGAAATTTTTATCATACGCCAGGTTAAAAGCCTGTTTTTCAGCAATAAAACTCAGTTGATACATTAGGCTGACATCCAAATCTTCGCTGTACGGTATTTTTACCTGTGAAATAATATCTCCAGCATCAATTTTGTCATTCATTAGGTGACAGGTTGCTCCTCCCGGTCGTTGAAACAGGATACTTCCTATAACCGGGTCTTGTCCCCTTAAATCAGGTAGAAATGATGGATGAATATTGACATATCTTTTTTTCTTCATCCTACTAATCGGCAATATATAAGGACAACCATTGGAAACTAACGTGTCAAAATCATCTTTTTCAAGTAACCCGACCAGTTCCTTCCGGGAAGCCACGACCTGATAGTCTACATTCATATGCGTGATATCGCTTTTTAGGTGAGTGCCGTCGATAACAAAAATGCTAGTTAGTCGTCCCTGAAGAACCCGAAAAGGCTACATATACAGTATAAACTGGATATAGTCCTGGTTTGAATCGACCGGAATTGTTAAACTGGCGTTCAGTTTCTGGTCGAACACGAGGTATATATGCTACCTGACAGCCCGGTGAATGACGATCAACTCAGTTTCTTCAACATCGTTGATCAGCTGGATACGTCCCATCCCCTGATTGCCCTTGGCAATACCCTTGACTGGTCATCGCTTGAAGCCTCCCTGAGCCAGTACTACAGCGCGAAGGGGCGGGCCGCGAAACCGATCCGGTTGATGAGCGGATTGCTGATGATCAAACAGCTGTACAGCTTAAGTGATGAATCGGTGGTGGATCAATGGAAGATGAACCCGTACTTTCAGGTGTTCTGTGGTGAGGTGAGTTTCCAGACGCAGGTACCGTGCCATGCGACGGAACTGGTGAAGTTCCGCAACCGGATTGGGTCGGAGGGAGTCAGGGAGATCTTTTCGCTGTCGGTAAAACTGCATGGGAAGCTGGCAGAGGAGCGGACAGTACTGGTAGATACCACGGTACAGGAGAAGGCGATCACGTACCCGACAGACAGCAAGTTGGCGATAAGGATCATCAATCGCCTGAACAAGCTGTCGAAGTTACACGGGATACAACAACGACGAACGTACGTAAAGGAAGTGCGGTCACTTCGTTTGGCATGTCGTCATTTCCGTCACGTGAAACGACGTCGTAAGGCGAACAAGGCGTTGAAACGATTACGAACCATTGCGGGTGTGTTGCTCAGGGGAATGCCAACGGAAGTTACCGATCGATGTTCTGACGGCGCAGGAAGCGAACTTTGCGTTATACGAACGTGTTTTGTCTCAACAGCCCAAAGACAGGAACAAGGTTTACTCCCTGCATGATCCTGCTGTGTACTGCGTGGGCAAGGGGAAGGATCACAAGGCGTATGAGTATGGTCGCAAGGCGTCAGTGGTGGCGACGAAGGAGTCACAGGTGATTGTGGGGGTGGTGAGGCATGACGAACATGATCATGATTCGAAGACCCTGAAAGCAGCACTGACAGAAGCCCATACCCACCGTGAGACATCGATCAGGCTGGCGGTGGTTGACCGGGGATATCGGGGAGCGAAGAATAAAGTGGATTGTGAGGTGCTGTTACCGGGTCCTCCGCTGAAACGGGACAATGCTTATCAACGCCAGAAGAAACGGATACTGTGTCGCAAACGAAGTGCGATAGAACCGATCATCGGTCATTTGAAGCATGATCATCGTTTATTGAGGAGCTGGCTGAAGGGAGCCGAAGGAGACCGTATCAATCTGCTGATGGCGGGTTGCGCGTGGAATTTGAGAAAGTGGATGATCGCTTTCTTTTTGTTTGAAAAACCCAACGGCGGAGAGCAAACATTACTCGCCATTGCCTGTTGTCAGCCCCTTGGGACGCCGCTAATCGTCGTCTGGGTGTTGTCCTGATCCGAAGGTCGAAAATGACGCATGATCGCTAACGACATCGCGCCTTTTTTCAGGACGGACTAGTTATATTCAACTTCCGTAGTAACATTTCTTCAAGGACGAACCTTCTATTTCCAACAAATGCAAACTTCATCACTTTCTATTTCTATCTCTATTTCCTGGTAAATACCTGAGTATTTTGATTGACTGTACTATTATCCAACAGCCATCGACAAAGTCGGTGGATCAATATTAGGAGCGGGAAGTCCTACCTTAACTCAATGCATTAGTACCCAGGGACTTAACATTAGGCTCGATACCAGGACATGTAATAATCTTTGCTACCTAATCCCTGAATCACTTCCAACATTGTACATGTCCGCCGTATCAACTCTCCTACTCGTTCCGCTGTCTCTACGCTCAATACCTCATAACAGTACTTCATTACCCAGACAAAATGATACTCAATCTGTTAATTCGTATGGAAACCCTTCGACAATCCATAGGCCAGACAATAAGACAACTGCTAGCTGAAAGCTACCCGTTTAAAGACCGAAGGAAGGCTAAACTGTTACAACAGACAAATTAGTACTAGCCACATAAAAATCATCCTCCACCCTTTTTCCCCACTCATTTAAAGATTCGACCAACATAAGAGTATCCCGATCTGAACTTCAACGTTTCTTTAGTGAGTCCAATAAACTACCCCGCAGCAAGCTACGGGGTATTAGAATAGAGTAAGCTGATAGTTATGGTGAATCTGTTTATATTGTTGCCCTTGATTCTTGACATAATTTTTGATCATTTCTTCGTCTCCATGCTTTCCCACCGTACTGGCAAAATATCCGTCTGACCAAAACTCACCTCCCCATAGGGCTTTCCTAACCTCGGGGTAACGACGAAATACTTCTCTCGCTGTGATACTTTTCAACGTTCGTACCAGCTTTGTCACGCTGTAAGTCGGTACCGACTGAACCAGAAAATGAACATGGTCCTTATCCGTACCAATCTCTAAAAAGTTAATTTGGTATCGCTTCTCAATATCAAGACAAATTTCCCGAAGTATTTCATCCACGGCTTCGTCAAACACTACCCGCCTATACTTCGACGGAAATACCAAATGGTAGAGTAATACCGTAACATTATGGCTTCTATGAATATAATCGCTCACCCATACATCTTACGCCCCAAGGAGCGGGGAATTAAACCCTAAGAGAGTAAACCTAAAGAGGAGCCCAAAACCAGGGAAGCCGGGAAGCGCGCGACTGTAAAGTTTAACTGTAATGTACCCTTTGCATCCTTTGCTAACCTTAAATCAAAAGTCGATTGAATTGACATTATCCCCTTAAGGTCTTATCCTTCGGCAACTTCGATTCAGGCATCTTACTGGCTTTTTCTTCGCTTTCTATTGGCACTGATATTAAAGATACCGAACCCCAATCCCAACAGGGCCTAACGTTATTAAAATTACCTAAATCTGCATCACATTTAATCGGATACGTATGCCTGAATTTAACCCCGAAAAGCTGGCGGTAATGTTTGGAATGCCCCGGGGCGGGTCCACAACCATGTACCATATACTCGACCAGCATCCAGATTGCTATATTCCCTTTAGAAAAGAGACGGCATATTTCTCTTTTAACTACCACAAAGGAGAACAGTGGTTTAAGAGCCTCTTTAGTGATCGCGCTGATGATCAAGTGGCTTTCGATATCAGCCCCCAATACTTTGGTGATGTCAGGAGCATCGAACGGATAAAGGAGTTGGCACCAAATGCCAAAATCATTCTTTCTTTGCGCGACCCAGTCGAATTTATTATTTCCTCTTTTTATCAAACAAATAAATTTAGGGACGACTAATTACTGTGCCTCAGCATAAATGGCTCTGGAGTGAAACCGATGAACAGGCCTGCCATCAGAGACGGTATAGCGCTGAAGAGCTACATACAAAAATAAAAAAAGCAGGATTTCAGATTTTGCGCTCTACTTCTTTCGTTTCCTCTCTTTTACCCATTATGGCACTCTCCAGACTGCGAAAGAGTGGAACAGAAAGCGTACAGAAACCAGACGAGAGTCTGGAAATTCCTCGTTGGCTCAATACCATGTTCTTTCAAATTCTTAGTATTGAGGTGTTACTCATAAAAAAAGGACTGAATTTTCCTTTCGGAGGCTCACGGCTCGTGGTCGCCAGAAAACCAGGGGCAATCTGATACTCCATTTTCAGAAATCACGGACTCGGATTTTTCACAGGCACGAGGAATCGTAAACAATTCATAACCAGGTGGCTCCCATGCATCAGGTTCATCAAAATTGTTTTTTATAAATTCATACACCAGTGGGTTAGTGTGTCTATAGTTCCAGGGAGACTCGCCTTCCGCCTCCTGTACGACTATAAAAGCTGGTCGGTTTTTCTTGATTCTCTCTATCTCCTCCTTTTGATGCCATTTTGCACGAGGAAATACCGCATACAAACTGTTTATTGGAGATTCTCTTTGCCATTGCGCATTGGAAAATGCCATTGCAGGTAGTACGGCAAACGAGTCCTCTTCCCCAGGCGCATAAGCATTAACGATGTGATTGATGCGTTCGAGTTTCCTGTACTTTCGAATTGAGGTGTTTAGAACATCACCCCGAATAACGATCTCAGTACAATTTTCCTGTGACGTACAATGGTCCATCGTATTGAAAGTAAATAGAGACATTGCCAACACCAATATGGCTAATCCGCACTTGATAAATATATGGAATGAAGAAACCAGAGCCAAAGTAGTAATCAATACTGGAATCGTAGTGAGTGCTATTTTGACCAGACTTGCGCGGGAAAATGGATAATGTAATGAAAATAGCAGCAAGAACGTCAATGCGACGACAATCGGAATGACCCTTTCCCCCCGGAACTTTTTGATGGTTAACCAAATTGCTAATGACAGGATTGCAACAACGTTCAGAACGAAGAAAAGCCCCGTACCAAGCTTACGAGACTCTCGCAGTGATAACGCCGTATCTGAGGAAACTAGCTGTCCCCACGAGAAATGCCATGGCATAGGAAGCCGCAGAGGTATGTTGGTAGAACCAGCGTCCACAAGAAGTTGAATACTTTTTATAAACGCCTGGAAAAAACCAGACACAAAAAGAAACATGCACAGGACAGGCAGATACCCTAAACATATTCCGAAGAATCCGATGTAAATACTCTGAAAAACCGTAGTCTCCAATTTCTCATTTCGCTCCAGATGGGTCCACGCTAGCGCACACAAGTATGCAAAAGCCCCATATACAGCAAGATTTCTTCCAAAAACTGCAGCCAGACCCAACGCAATTCCGGCAATGAAAATATTTTGCTTGCAGGGCACCCCAACGACACGGATCAAAACGAAGAATAAGCAGACTAAAACAGTGTAGTTAAAACTGAGAAGATATGTACTCATCCATATACACAACACCATACTGCATAACATCAGATAAAAAATGTCAACTTTCCTATTCTTCTGGTGGTATGAAATAATTAACAAGCTAACATACAACCCCAAAAACTGAAAAGTGGCAGCACCAACCCGGTATAGGAAAAAATCACTATCACCAAATAACCACATCAAAGCCGCAGTCCAATAATATCTTCCTGGGTCATAACTACTGTAATCCAATATGGGAACACCACCAAATAAGATTCGCTGAGATGCATACCAATGCACTCCTTCATCTGCGAGGGAAGAAACTTCATTCCAATGGAAAACAAACAAAATAACTGTCGAAAGTAGTGATATCCAGAAAATGGAGGCGTATCTATATGCCGTAATAGTATTCATTAGAATTGGTTGGCTTTCGCGATCATAATCAGGGGCTACTACAAACCCGGTTAGTACGGAATGGGTAATTGATGCAAATCGATGGAGTATTGGAGACACTCTTTTATTCTATGGCACAAAACGCGGCCCCTCACGACCGAACAAAGTAAAGAGCCTTAGTAGTGCGTAGATTTCATGAATTCAGTGGCATTGTCACCACAATTAAATAGTAGATCCAAAATACTGACATTGTGTAAAAAATCACCCCCTGATTGGGCGTATTCCGGATATTGGCCATATTCAAACCACTCGATTTCAATTTTGTAGTTAGAAAAAATATGCTCATCAATGTAACTCCTGGCCGCAGGACCTGATACATAAGTCGAAGCATTCGCCTGTTTACAAATACTGGCTAAACGCTCAGTCTTACCATCGATCAACTGATAATCCCAAGAGCTCTTAATAGATGTATCAATATTCAAATACTCACAAATCGCTATTATCAGCCTACGATTTAGACAGGAGAGATGGGTATACGAATTTTCCAGGTAGATGGGCTTTAGCCAGCTTTCTATCTTGCGAAAATAAGGAGCATTTCTATAAGACTGATAAATACTGCCCCAATGGGATTTAGCCCAAGTGTCTGAAGATATCTCTGCTTCACGAATAGTTTGATAGTAACGTCCCTTAACCTTAACCGGGACAGTTAACCACTTTGCCCCATCGTGTGTTTTTATTTGGTTTCTGCTTCTCCAATCTCTTTTGGTAAACTGAACATCATCATAGAGAATGAATTCATCCACATACGCGATCAGGTCGAAATATCCTTTCCAGGGGATGTAGCTGGACTGAACAATTGCAGCACGTTTATTCATTCCGAAGTGAAAAAGACTTAACTTGATTAGTTACAAACTGCTGCTCTTCATATGTCATTTGAACATACATCGGTAACCGGAGGAGTCGAACACTAACGTCTTCGCTAATCGGACAGTGATGGACCCTCTTCGTATTGGTAAGCTGACATCCGTAAGGTGAACTATGCAAAGGAATATAGTGAAATACAGCACATATTCCTTTGTCGGACAAATAATTTATAAGTGCATCCCGAGTAGATTCATCGGGAGCAAGTAGATAGAACAGATGATATGGTTGTTCACAATAGTCTGGAACGACCGGCAGGCTAAATCCATTATTATCAGCCCAGACCTGGAGTTCATTTCGATAGCTTTCCCATATATTTCGCCTCATCCGTTGAATGTAGTCAGCATTTTTCAGTTGAGAGTATAAAAATGCAGCGAGAATATCTGAAATTACGTAACTTGAACCTTTATCAACCCAGGTATATTTATCAACCTGTCCTCTGAAAAACTGACTACGGTTTGTTCCTTTTTCGCGAATAATTTCCGCTCTACCGAAATAACGATTATCATTTAGCAATAGCGCCCCCCTTCACCACAAATAATATTCTTGGTTTCATGAAAACTTTATGTCACAAGATGGCCAAAACTACCGAGCGACTTGCCTTTATAGGAACCAAATAAGCCATGGGCATTGTCTTCGATAAGACTCAGACCGTATTTGTTAGATAAAACGAGTATTGCATCCATTTCGCAGGAAACGCCCGCATAGTGCACAACCACGATTGCTTTTGTTCTTTTTGAAATAAGTTCCTCTATTTTTGTTTCATCGATATTAAGCGTGTCTGCACGAATATCGCAAAAGACAGGAACGGCTCCTTGCATAACAAACGCCAACGCCGAGGAGACAAAAGTAAATGAGGGGATGATGACCTCATCGCCAGGCTCTATATTCAGAAGAACCGCACTCATCTCAAGAGCATGAGTACACGATGTGGTCAATAGAGTTTTTTTCGCTCCAGTGTACTCGCAAAGTAGAGCTTCCGACTTTCTTGAGAAGTCACCGCCTCCTGATATATGGTGGCTATTAAGCGCTTCTTTAATGGAACCCAATTCATCGTTGGACCAATAGGGCTTATTGAAAGGAATTTTCACGTGAATTGAAAAGGAGTGACGATGATTTAGCGGAAAAACAGGGTGTGCTGCGTCGTTGGGTTCCAGATAAGGGCTTCAATGATTCCTACACGAAAGTATACCTGAGAATTAAAATGAAATCCGTTCAACCGTGGCGTTCTAATCGTTATATCCATAGCAATTTAATTTCAAAACCCTATGGTTGAAGATTCGAATCACTATCGGACATCGTAGAACCAATGATTGTAGCTGGGATTCCCGCAACGATGGCATAGTCCGGGACATCTTTCGTAACCACTGCATTGGCGCAAACCAGCACCTCATCTCCCAGAGTCACTCCTCCGGTAATAATGGCACCGGATGCGATGAAACAACTGCGGCCAATGTTGATGTCAAATCCCCTAGGAGGCACCTCTTCTGGTCCTCCGCCCCACCCGAGATGTTTATTGAGCTCTGATTTATCAAGATCAACGTCTTTCAGTGATGCTCGTTTTCCACCATCAAAGAGATGCCTTCCTGTGAGTACCATGGTGTTGTAACCGAAGATAGTGTAGTCCCCAACCGTGACATCTCCGCTGGCTGTATTAAATAAAACATTGCACTGCCCGATATGATGGCCCAACGTCAGTTTTCCATCACCCTCCTGATAGTAGGAGTTATAGTAAAAGAATGCCAGGTATCTGACCACGGGTCGTAACAATGACCGCAAGCGTATTCTGAGGTTCACTTTGGTGTTAGTAAGCGATTTAGGTAAACAGGATGAAATTTGGACTCAATACTACCAAACCGAAACCTACCCGGATAGTTTGACCCCGTATCCTGCCGACTTTTTCAATGATGATTCCAGATAAAGAAGTTATTCTGGAAAAACCTACCGGGTGAAAAAAGGTTTAGCCTCGGCCTAATTCAAAAAATTAGTCCGAAAAACTGAATCCGGATTTCTTGCGCTCCACAATGATAGAATTTCTCGGGCAGAGACATTGATATTCATGGATTCAGTATAAGAGCGAACCTGCTCAAAATCTTCAACCGTATCAACGTCAAACCGACAATCGTCTGCTATTTCGATCGGAGACGGAACGGCTTTAACTTTGTATATATCCTGGTTTTGCCAGATATAAGGAGTGACATGTTCGCGAAAATACCGATCCGACTGAGTTTCATCCATTGAATAGAGATTCGTAGCTGAAAACACTTCAACACCAAAGCCCCTGGGCCAGATATCGTGTTCTGAAGAAATATGATTAAACGCCAGGTCTACTGGTTCATTGACATAGTATTGCACAGCAAGGTCTGTCCACTGTGGATCAATCAAGGGCCGATCTCCACAAACTCTAACTACTGTGCTTGCATCTACTAATTTCGCTGCTTTGGCAAACCTCCCCAATACATCTTCTTCCTGTCCCCGGGATATCGCTACACCACATTGCTCTGCCACCTCGACAAGGGCATCGTCACGGGGTAAGTCTGACGTTGCCAACACAACCTGATCTACCGTGGATGCCAACATGCACCGCTTGAGCACCCATTCCATCATTGTTCTACCATGCAAACTCGCCATCATTTTTCCCGGGAAGCGGGTCGAACCCATGCGTGCCTGAACAATTGTTACAACTTTGGGCAAAGCAGTTCCTCTTTTCGTTTTAAATCCAGTACGCACCAATTAAGGTCTCAAGTTGATCCAGGGAGTGAATCCTTGGAGCCGGATCCGGGAATGGATGCACAGTATTGATTATTAGTTTGTTTTCGCTTTTTATCAAGCGAACTCCAGGAAAATTTATCTAATCACCATAGTCTGAATGCTGGGGTCATTATGTCAGTTGCTGTTTTTCGTGCTTACTCCCAAGGGAATAAGATTAAGCTGATATTGGAAGAAAAGCGAGCTACAATAAGCCCATCAATTATTCATGGGCATGCTTGTCGGTTGTTCGCCGTGGCATGGACCAACATCCTGGATTTAGTACAAGAATGAGCAATAGCAAGCCGGATCTTCATGACTGGCCCGAAGAGGGTATTCGTGCCGCAATCAGTTTTGTCGGTAAACAGCTAACAGCAGGTGAAAAGCTCTCTGTGGTAGATGTGGGTGGTCATCGAGGTGAAACTCTCGGTGCATTTGCAAAAAATGTTAAACACTTCTCATACCGCTCCTTCGAGCCAAATCCAGCTAGTTACGAAGCATTGAAACAGTATGCGGATACGTTACATTCAGCCAACAGGGATATCGACGTTTACAATTCGGCAGTAGGTGCTGAAGACGGTCGGATTGAGTTCCATGTTACCAACGCTACTGCCGTCGCCGGAGTCCTTAAACCTATCCATGGTTTGTCTGAACGTGTATCCACCGGAGATCATGAAATTGCTCAGACCATCGATTGCGAGTTGTGTAAAATTGACAGCCTCGATGTAATTCAAAATGGCGATATAACAGACTTATTGAAGATCGATACCGAGGGATACGACCTGGAAGTTATGAAAGGAGCGAAAAAGGCACTACAGAATGGTCAGTTCAAAGCAGTGTTATCCGAAGTTTTTTTTGTCCCTTATCGACAGGACCAGGCTTTTTTCTGGGATCTTGCAACATTCATGAAGCACATCGGTTATCACTTCGTGAATTTGTATGACTGTCGGGATACTACCCAGGGTCGACTGTATACCGGAAACGGACTATGGTTGTCGCCACAACTGGCAACAGACTCCAACTTTTTGTGAAAACCGTAACACATCAACAGCTGCCCATGAGTTTGTTTTTTCAAGAGACTGGAGTGATTCTCTATTGGAATGAGAAACTTAAAAAACCAACTGAGGCGAACTGAATTCATGGTACAGGAAAGCCCGGAGAAGCTCAGATTATATCGACACGTTGTTAAGCCCATTTTTGTTTCCTGGTTACCTTTTGCTATCGCTTTTCTCGTCACCTATCCCATCCGCTTAGGGATACGAATCCAAAACTGCGTTCGAAAGATTCGACATCCCGGGAGAACCCAAGCCTCACTGTTATGCTTGGAGGCCGGAGTTCAGGGCTGGGAAATTATTGAGTACAAGGAACTCTATCAGTCAGCATTGGAGTATGTGGGAGCAGACCGGTTGGTGAAGTTTGTGGTTACCGATGAAGCACCGTATTTACAACAACTCAAGACTTTCCTCGACCAGCATCCGGTAACGCATTATGGCTGGAGTCCAAGAACTGGCGATCAACACAGGTTCAAGGGCCTGGTAGAGGCACTACAGGTATCGATTATTTTGAGCCGCCGTGGCATTGTTCCAATTGCCCTGCTAACCGATATGCTGGTTAGAACCTGGCGAGCAACATCTTCGATGGTTACCGCCAACAGTGGTGTAGTGGTAACTCTAATGTCACCGGTGGATGTGTTTCTGATTTGTCCCCATCGCCGGTTTGTCGGCCCCTATATCATGGCTTTTTCCGAAGCAACTCTGGAAAAGCTGGAGGCCGCCAGAAGCGTTATTAATGAAACCCAATCTGCGAAAGATGCCATTACACTTGGCGCTTTATATGAACCCCGAAAAACCATTGTCGAGGGTATTCAAAAACATCTTCGTGAAGACGGCTATGAACTGGTCATCAACGGCAGATCACTAGAGGGCACCCGTAGCTCTGACGAAGAATACTGGTCGAAGATGGTGAATGCCAAAATTGTGGTGACCACCTCCAATGTTCTGGCTAACGCTGAAGACTATGACTGGAACTGGAAACAGCATTTTGTGTATCGATATCTGGAAGTAATGGCCTGTGGATCAATGTTGGTTGCTCCTGACTTGCCAGGTATTGAACGTTATTTCCAGCCAGGTGTGCATTTTGTCTCATTCTCAAGCGAAAAAGATGCCGCTACCAAAGTTAAGTATTATCTGGATAATGACGAAGAACGAGAGAAAATATCTCTTCAGGGATTTAATCGTGCAAAGAGCCTGGTAGTGTCCCAGTCTTTTTGGTCAGGACTTGATATATGTCTGTCCCGGGAAGGCATTCTCTAATCCTATGTCAAAGCGTGCATTAATTATTGGTGTATCGGGACAGGATGGGTGTTATCTCGCCAGGCATTTGCTGGCGCAGAATTATGACGTTATCGGTTTGTCCCGGGACGCGGAGTTAAACCGCTTTAGTGGTCTCCTATATCTTGGTATTAAAGATCAGATTACCCTTGACTCTATTTCTACTACTGATTTTCGTAGCGTAGCGCAGGTTTTTCAACGTTATAAACCCGATGAGGTTTACAACCTATCTGGCCAATCTTCCGTGGGCTTGTCATTTAGCCAACCGGTGGAAACCATAGACAGTCATCTACAGGCAACCATCATTATTCTGGAAGTAATCAAATTTCTGGACGCCCCGATAAAATTCTATAACGCCAGTTCATCGGAGTGTTTTGGTGAGTCTTCAATACAAAATCCCGCTGATGAGCAGACACCATTTCGACCCAGAAGTCCCTACGCTCTGGGAAAAGCAGCAGCGTTTTGGGCGGTGGATAACTATCGTGAAGCCTATGGCTTATTTGCCTGCTCGGGAATTTTAGGGAACCATGAGTCTCCCCTTAGATCTTCCAGGTTTGTCACCCAAAAAATAATTGAGGCAGCCGCAAATATCCAAGCCGGGAGGCAGGACGTGCTTTTGCTCGGAAATACCGATATCGTTAGGGATTGGGGCTGGGCGGAAGAATATGTTGTAGCAATGAACTCAATGCTTAATTTGGAAACCCCCACAGATTTTGTTATCGCCACGGGAAGTTCCTGTTCTTTATGGAAATTTGCTGAATTAGCCTTTACCGAATATGGCCTGGAAGCAAAAAAGCACATACAGGTGAATCCGTCCCTGATGCGCCCAACGGATATTAGAAACAGCTATCTCTCCCCCGACAAGGCCGCAGAAAAACTGAATTGGAAAGCCCATTTTGATACAAACAGTGTTGTCAGAATGCTTATTGAGGAATTTAATACCAGATCTCAACCCAACCAACACCACTAACTCCACCGCCAACTATAAGAGCCTGACTACCCAATCCAGACCAGCGACTGCTCAAACCCCATGCACATATCACTGCTTTACCTGCACAAACATCGAGCAAATGATCTTTCCCTCTGGTTACGCTCGCTCGAGGCAGTTCGAGCAATGGATGTTCTTATATTGGTTTCCGAACAAACCCGGAAATACGTCCATGAACTAATCGCGGAGTCCAGCCATCGATTCGAGATCCAGACCATTGATTCCAATACCGTGCCGATCCAGGATTCTAAAGCTGGAAAAATAGGTGGCATCTTCCGGGAGCTTTCTTATACTTTTAGTGAATTCAAATCCCGATATCTCCGATCTCTTTTTGTTCTGAAGCGATATCCGAACACCGTGCTTATCACCTATGACGATAGGATGCCTTCCCTAATTTCAGTTTTGAAGGCAGCTTACAAACTGAAAATCCCAGTTTTTCTTCCTTCTATTTTGACTGCCACGCCGGACCGGCGAACCCAAACTTCCAATGTACTACAGGAACAGAGAATGGTGGAAAAACTGCTGGTTCCCATGACTCGCCTACTCTGCAAAAACCAAATCAACAATGATGGGCGACTTTATTACAGCCCCATGAGTTTTCTCACGCTATTATTTAACGGCTGCCTTCCCCAAAACCCCTGGGCTAAAGGAACTCAGCGTTTTATTTCCAGACTAGGCGTGGAAGCCGCTTACATTCGAGACATGCTACTGAACTTTGGTGTACCCACGGAGAGAATAGTGGTAACCGGGCTACCGATCTATGACTTTATGGATTTCTCCCTAATAGGTCCACACTCCGACGAACAAGTGCTATTACTGGCATTACCTCAATATGCTGAACATGGTGCCATGGGTCTTGAAGGAGCGATGCCAATCATTCGTGACATCCTGCAGGGATTAAAAACATTCGAAGGGAGAGTCGTAGTCTCTCTGCACCCACGGATGATACGTGAAAACTACGAGCCGGAAATCACCCGATTTGGTTACGAATGCGCCACCGAAAATGTTGAATTCTGGCTTAGAAGATGTTCTATTTTTATCGCCGCGAATACCTCATCCACTATCTATTGGGCCTTAATGCTAGGAATTCGAACTTTGCTACTCAATCAGACATACCCTAAATCTGACTTATTTCGACATTTCGAGTCTTTACAATACATCGAAGAGAGCCCATCTCGGGAACTACCGGATTTTGTGGCCAACCCAATGGTCAATTGGAACAAACTTATGCTGGAAGACCAACAAAAGCTGTCTAAAGAACTGGTTTCCGACGGAAATTGTGGCAAAAGAAATGTGGAAATAATTCATACCCTCCTATCGTCGCCCTAACGACCAAGTCAAAAAAGTCCCTATTTTTGGCAACCAATCCCATCAATCATGATCATTTTTTGCAGCACGTCGGCCATGAAAAAACTTCTGTCCAACCCCGGGTTCTCCAATTTTTGAGGTGAACTTGACAAAAGCGCTTACGGTGCCAGCAATGCATTACGCTGACAACATATTCCAATCAATCACGGTGTCTTCTTCAATGGCAATCCTGGCTTTTGATCCTACAATTTTTTCTATTTCGAATGGTGAGATTCCATGAGCAGGTCGCTTTGCAATAAGTGAACTCCGGGTTATCACTTCTCCAATTGCGATCGGGTGAGCCGATACCAGACTCCTTCGGGCATGCCTTCTCGAATCTGCTTCTTCCCTAAGCGGTGCTTTTTCATAGGCCCCGATTACCTTTTGGGTACGATTGGCTCTGGCAACAAAATGTTGCAGATCGACCATGTCCATGGCGTGATAGTGGTCATTTCCAGGCAGGGTTTTGTCGTGACTAAAGTGTTTCTCAAGTACGCTGGCGCCTAGCATACTTGCGAGAATAAGATTGTCCATTTCTGCGGGAAGTGTGTGGTCTGAATAACCAATCAGGCTATTGGGAAAATGTTTTTTTAGATCCACTATCATTCCCAGGTTCGCATTTTCATCCGGGGTGGGATAATTAAGCACACAGTGCATTAAACATACCTTAACACCGTATTCTTCAAGAAAATCAGTGGCCCGAGCGATCTCCTGTATGGTTGACGCACCGGTGGACAATAAAATGGGTTTCCCTTTGCTTCCAATGCTTTCCAATAACAGTTGATTAGTAATGTCCGAGGAAGATATCTTGTGTACTGAAACCAGGTCGTTTAAAAAGTCTGCTGACTCAAGATCAAAGGGAGTGGACATAAACTCGATACCCACCTGATCGCAATATTGCTTCAGCGATTCAAACTCAGGCTTCCAAAACGCATCGTATCGCTTGAATAGCTCATATTGGTTTTGGGCTTTTTCCTTGGTTGTATCCCAATAAGCCGGGCTTTCTTTGGATGCAATCAAGTGGGCTTTATAGGATTGGAATTTGATAGCATCCGCACCGCCATTTTTCGCTTCGTCGATGAGCCGTTTCGCCAGGTCCATTGATCCCTCATGATTCACTCCTGCTTCTGCGATCAAATAGGGTTTAGGGATGTGCCCATTTTTTTGGGTTTTCAGTAGTCGATCAAATTCAATCATTATCGGAATGTGTTTCGTTATGGGTTTCCAAGATCATGTTTATCGGACAGCAATTGGGAATATGCCGACATTTTCTCCTCATCATTAGTCAGATTCAACTCATGTCGTCGGTAACGGTAAAGGGGCAAAATTATATTGTAAACCGCGAACTTCTCCTGAAAACGTATCCTCAGGTCCCTTTCTTCATGGGCCCTGAATTTCCGGTCGTATAGCCCAATATCAATCAACGGTTCAACGCGAAACATGATGCCACAGGCAATGGGCTCTTTTTCAGCGTTCACCCGACTGACGTGGTTTTCGAGTTCATCTACCAATATGTAATCCACCGATACCGCTCCAAACTGGTGGTTATGGTTGAGAAACTGCTGCTGAATCCACAAAAGATCGCTGTGAACATAATCATCCGCATCCACAAAAACCACATACCGCCCCTGGGCATTTCGAACTCCGATATTTCGGGCTTCCGCTAAACCTACATTTTCCTGAAGCTCGATAACACGAATCAAATTACCAAAACTCTTTAATACATCTAATGAATGATCAGTACTGTTATCGTCGACAACGATAATCTCATATTCCGATTTCCCAAGGCTCTGATCCAAAAGACTTCTAACGGCTCTACCCAGATATCTGGCATAGTTGTAGTTAGTCCGTCCTGAAAAAAGGCGCGATGTCGTTAGCGATCATGCGTCATTTTCGACCTTCGGATCAGGACAACACCCAGACGACGATTAGCGGCGTCCCAAGGGGCTGACAACAGGCAATGGCGAGTAATGTTTGCTCTCCGCCGTTGGGTTTTTCAAACAAAAAGAAAGCGATCATCCACTTTCTCAAATTCCACGCGCAACCCGCCATCAGCAGATTGATACGGTCTCCTTCGGCTCCCTTCAGCCAGCTCCTCAATAAACGATGATCATGCTTCAAATGACCGATGATCGGTTCTATCGCACTTCGTTTGCGACACAGTATCCGTTTCTTCTGGCGTTGATAAGCATTGTCCCGTTTCAGCGGAGGACCCGGTAACAGCACCTCACAATCCACTTTATTCTTCGCTCCCCGATAGCCCCGGTCAACCACCGCCAGCCTGATCGATGTCTCACGGTGGGTATGGGCTTCTGTCAGTGCTGCTTTCAGGGTCTTCGAATCATGATCATGTTCGTCATGACTCACCACCCCCACAATCACCTGTGACTCCTTCGTCGCCACCACTGACGCCTTGCGACCATACTCATACGCCTTGTGATCCTTCCCCTTGCCCACGCAGTACACAGCAGGATCATGCAGGGAGTAAACCTTGTTCCTGTCTTTGGGCTGTTGAGACAAAACACGTTCGTATAACGCAAAGTTCGCTTCCTGCGCCGTCAGAACATCGATCGGTAACTTCCGTTGGCATTCCCTGAGCAACACACCCGCAATGGTTCGTAATCGTTTCAACGCCTTGTTCGCCTTACGACGTCGTTTCACGTGACGGAAATGACGACATGCCAAACGAAGTGACCGCACTTCCTTTACGTACGTTCGTCGTTGTTGTATCCCGTGTAACTTCGACAGCTTGTTCAGGCGATTGATGATCCTTATCGCCAACTTGCTGTCTGTCGGGTACGTGATCGCCTTCTCCTGTACCGTGGTATCTACCAGTACTGTCCGCTCCTCTGCCAGCTTCCCATGCAGTTTTACCGACAGCGAAAAGATCTCCCTGACTCCCTCCGACCCAATCCGGTTGCGGAACTTCACCAGTTCCGTCGCATGGCACGGTACCTGCGTCTGGAAACTCACCTCACCACAGAACACCTGAAAGTACGGGTTCATCTTCCATTGATCCACCACCGATTCATCACTTAAGCTGTACAGCTGTTTGATCATCAGCAATCCGCTCATCAACCGGATCGGTTTCGCGGCCCGCCCCTTCGCGCTGTAGTACTGGCTCAGGGAGGCTTCAAGCGATGACCAGTCAAGGGTATTGCCAAGGGCAATCAGGGGATGGGACGTATCCAGCTGATCAACGATGTTGAAGAAACTGAGTTGATCGTCATTCACCGGGCTGTCAGGTAGCATATATACCTCGTGTTCGACCAGAAACTGAACGCCAGTTTAACAATTCCGGTCGATTCAAACCAGGACTATATCCAGTTTATACTGTATATGTAGCCTTTTCGGGTTCTTCAGGGACGACTAGTTAGTTATGACGGCCGAGATTTTCATAACGCTTGTTCAATGGGGTTCACTTAAAAATTGCTCTGTGGCAACACAGAAAATCGTTGCATCCTAAGGGAGGTCTTCGCCGTTTGTTCGCTAGCTTTAGCGCCGTCTGTTTGTCTCTTTAAGAAAAACTGGTTCGATCAAGGAACTCTACTTCATACCACCAACATCCTGAAGATCAAACTCAGCAGCATACTACGATTGAATGAACAACAATCAGTCGTATTGCCACCTGGCACATCCGCTAAATGAGAATAGCAGAATTCATTGTGTAATACATTAATCGGCGGGAAACTATCCCAGTTCGACAAGTGTCTGGTGTTGCTGCCTAAACACGGTTTCACATTTTCTCCTCTCTCTTAGTTTTTCGCTTATGTGCCCGTGATTGGTTGGCTAACAAATAGTCTTCCTTTATTAGCGACCCCATCAAGATAATGTCAAAAGAGAACCCTGGACTCAGTGGTAACAGGTTTCAAAAGCAAGTTTTACGACGGTGTGTCGCACGGCATGTCCTACAATGGAGATAGGTAAATCCACTCCACAAACGTTGCCGTTTTTATTCCTCATTATTTGCTTGTGTATCCCACATCTCTTTGTATAGACCCTTTTTGTTTTTAAGCTCATCATGAGTACCTTCATCAACGATTCTACCCTTATCAAGCACAATAATTCGGTCTGCCTTGACCACCGTAGAAAGACGATGGGCAATCATAAATACAGTTCTTGTATGATCCAGTTCGTGCACTGCTTTTATGATACTTTTTTCCGACAAGACGTCTAGAGCGCTAGTCGCCTCGTCGAGAATCAATACCGCAGAGTCTTTCAGAATAGCCCTCGCCAAGGCGATTCGTTGTATTTGCCCCCCCGACACCTTTAGGCCGCGCTCCCCCAAGGGAGAGTCATACCCATTCGACATTTCACTAATGAATTCGTGAGCATAGGCAGTTTTACATGCTTGAATAATTTCATCATCAGATGCATCAGGATTAGCGAACAGCAAATTTTGTTTAACGCTGGCGTTAAAAATAAGATCATTTTGGGAAACAACGCTAAAGCAGGAAAACCAGGAGGATGGTAGGGCTTTTTTCGAACTGATTTCGTCGATACTTACTTGCCCTTCGGAAGGATCGATTAGGCCTGCAATGAGATCGACCAGCGTGGACTTTCCTGAACCTGACCGACCCACAATAGCTACTCTCTCTCCACGGGGGATTGTCAACGATATATCACTAACCACCGGTTCTGATCTTTCGTCATATCGAAAATGGACTGCATCAAGAGCGATTTGATTCCAGTCTCTATTCACCTCCACGCCTGTTGTTCTTTGGAAAATTTTATTGTCTGTCCGTAGAAAATTCGCTACGTACTCAAGCTTGGGTATGGCTTTAGCCAAGTGAGCACGAATCAAATTCAACTCTGCGAATCGCCCACCACACCGATACAAGACCATGACATACCCCAGCAACGTGGGTGAAGGCTGCGAGATCGATTCGAACATCTGATAGTGACCAACTAACAGCACACCAATACCAATAAACAGAATTACAGTCTCCTGTAATGGACCCAACAACGACGCAATAATAGCGCCATCACGAGCAAGCTTACTTCCCCTCCAGAGAGTTTCCTTAATATTGGACAACACAACCCCATCGTTTCCATAGAGTTTGATTAGTTTTACTGCCAGCAAGTAATCAATGGAGGTTTTCGCTAGCTTTATCCCATTATTAGTAATCTGTTTACCAACACGCCCCAATCGTCTGAGTAATGGCAAAATAGCAATTGACATTACGATCAGAATAATCGAAGAAAATATCGACATTTGCCAACTCATCGCTACCAGCAAGGCAAAATACGCCAGAAACATACAACCTGTGATGATGGTGGAATTTAACGCGGTTAGCACGACTGCCGCACCAGAGGAATAACCAATCAAAGACTGCTTGTCTCCGGCTGAATACTGACTCAAGGTTTGGTAATGCAAACTCATGATATGGTCCATAACCCGGGCCTGAAGATAATAGACCACCTTGCTTTGCAAATAAGCATTAACAACATGAGCCAGATATTGCAAACATGCTTTGGCGATCTGGGTCCCTGCTCCTGTCATCAATAATAAAATGAACATACTCTCCTTATTAAAATTGACACATAACCCTAGTCCAAAAAAGTCCACTACTTCAGAGATCTGTGCTGAACACTGATTTCCTTCTCCAGTGATAACAACCACACTCAATGCGATCAATCCCACCGAAATACCTTCAACAAAGCCGGTTAGTACACCTAACGCAAAAACACAAAAAACGACGAACTTGAATTGGCTAATGGGCTCAAGAACGAACCAGAATACCCTCTCCATGGACATGGACATGCGTTTAGCCAATAGCCGGAGAATTTGATTTACGAGACTTTTAAACATTCACTGATTTGTATTTCGATGGGTCTTTTCGACCAGACTCTTATACAACGCCATTTCCTTATTTACACACTGAGCCATGCTATATCGCTTCTCAACATCCTCTCTGGCTTTTTCCCTAATTGCAATAAGTTGGTTGTCAGGCAAATCAAGAACTTCCTCCAAACAACCTGCAATATCATCAGCACCTTGCTCACAAAGAAACCCGTTTTCACCGTCTTTAATTAACTCTCGATGTGTCCGGATATCAGAAGATATGGTCAACAAACCCGCAGACATCGCTTCCAAAGTAACCTTGGGCATTCCTGATGCATGGGTTTGAATGATCATAAACAAGTTATGTCTTGCTAACACCTCTGGAATCTGATCATTATCAATGTTGGCAAGAAAATTTACATCTAACCCATGTTGCTTTACGATTTCTTCTAATTCGGGCTTATAGGGGCCATCTCCGATGATAGTAACTTCACAGGGCCGATTGAGCCTCGCAACACCATGCAAAACCCCCTGAAAGTTCTTCATTTCCACCAGTCGGCCAATTAACACAATTTTCAGTTTTTCTTTAATGGACACAGGATGGTCTCTAAAAGCATAAAGTTTCTCATCCACCGCATTGGGAATCACCGTAATCTTATCCAGATTGATCCCATAGTTATCTGAAACATATTGAGCGTCAGAAGATGTCACAACAATAACCCCATCGGAAAAACGAAAGCCTAACCACTCCATGAAAATTGCTTTTTTCATGGACCAGCCATGAAGCCCCTGCTCCTTAACCATCATCTCTTTGGTTCTTACCCAACCGCAACGCACCACGAACCTCGATTTCCTAACCAGTATTCTGCCAATCAGTCCCACCAATGCTCCTTGGGATTGATTGGATTTAAAGATGGTCGTTCGCCTAAAAGATTGCCAATGCAAAAATGGCGCTAGCACCGCATAGATCAAAAGATGATTAATCTTTTTTTTAGGTAGTACCCTAACTTTTCCCAGAAGCGGTTCGTGTCGCTGATCATTTTCACCATAGGTAAGAAATTCAACATCAACACCATGCTCATCAAAAAGCGAATAGTAGCGGTTCTCCCGCGCAGCAAGCCCCTGCCTAACCCAAACATCAAGGGTCGTTCCAAAGGAGAAAAGCAGCATCAATCGCATAACGATACCCGATCAGGTTTTATGATACTCAAATCTGATAGTACGCTTTATACCACTCTACAAATTTAGCCACCCCAGTTTCAATGGTGGTATCTGGTTTATAGCCCGTATCATTTTGCAAACGATTTGTATCTGCCTGAGTCGCCGGTACGTCTCCAGGTTGCATGGGCATAAAGTTGTAATTCGCTTTCTGGCCAAGGTTTTCTTCCAACACTTCGATGTATCGCATCAGATTTTGGGGGGCACTGTTTCCTATGTTGTAGATTCGATAGGGAGATTTACTGGTGGCTGGATTCGGAGCATTCCCGGTCCACTCACTGTCGCTTTGGGGCACCCGATCAATCACCCGCATTACCCCTTCCACGATATCTTCAACAAAAGTGAAATCCCGAATCATATTTCCGTTATTAAAAACCGGTATGGGCTCCCCCGCAAGGATTCCTTTGGTGAAAAGAAAAAGCGCCATGTCCGGTCTTCCCCAAGGGCCATAAACAGTAAAAAACCTCAACCCCGTGGTGGGCAGGTTATATAAATTGGAATAGCAGTGAGCCATTAGTTCATTGGCTTTCTTGCTTGCAGCGTAAAGCGAAATAGGGTGATCAACATTGTCTGTTTCTGCAAATGGCAGCTTGGTATTAGCACCATAAACCGAACTGGAAGAAGCATAAACAAGGTGTTTGATTCCATTGTGGCGACAGCCTTCGAGAATGTTGCAAAATCCCACGATGTTCGAATCCACATAGGCATGGGGGTTTTCAATGGAATAACGAACCCCGGCTTGGGCCGCCAGATTAACAACAGTATCGATTTCATTATTTGCAAATAGCTCCGCTACCTTATCGCGATCTGCAATGTCGAAATGTGAACAGGAAAAATCATCCCGGTCCTGTAAGCGGGCAAGGCGCGCCTTTTTTAAATTGACGTCATAGTAATCATTAAGATCATCGATACCGATAACACTGTCTCCGCGATCCAGTAATCGATGCCCCAGGGTAGAACCAATAAACCCCGCCGCTCCAGTGATCAGTACTCGCATGTTTTCTTTTTACTCCGAATCTATAGTGACCAGTATTGCAATTCAGCCTGGTTAATTTCGTCTTTATTCCTGATACCTTTAACATCCACGAAAAGCCCTTGTGGTATTATTTTTTTTGCATAGGCTTCAATGGGACGTTTCTCAAGTTCCTCGTGGGGAACTGCCAGGATTAACGCAGCGGCTCTGGGTAATTCATCCCAGGATTTAAGTTTAATCTGATATTCATTAAGTGCTTCCTCCCTGCTCGCCACTGGATCATGCACAGAAACGTCAAAACCGAAGTCCTGCAATTCGGTGATGATAGTCATTACCTGACTATTTCGAAGGTCCGGGCAGTTCTCCTTAAAGGTTAAACCACAAATAATGACCTCACGGGAAACAGTTTCCGCAGAGGACAAAATGCCTTTTATGGTCTTTTCAGCAATAAACTTACCCATGGAACCATTAATTCTTCGTCCAGCAAGGATGACTTCGGGGAGATAACCAACGGACTGCGCTTTATCCGTCAGATAATAGGGATCCACACCGATGCAGTGTCCACCCACAAGTCCAGGTCTAAACTTTAGAAAATTCCATTTTGTTTCCGCAGCATCCAGCACCTCATTGGTATCAATGTCCAACCGATCAAATAAAACAGCAAGCTCATTGACGAAAGCAATATTCAGATCCCTTTGAGTGTTTTCAATTACCTTAGCCGCTTCTGCCACTCGGATACTGGATGCGCGGTGAACCCCGGCTTCCACCACAGAACCATAGATTTCAGCCAGCTGATCCAACACAGATTCAGTATCTCCTGCCACGACCTTCACTATTTTTTCCAGGGTATGCTCCTTATCACCGGGATTGATTCTTTCCGGCGAATAACCCACATTAAAATCTTCTAGCCATTTCAAACCGGAGGCTTTTTCGAGCTCTGGAACGCAGATATCTTCAGTGGCGCCAGGGAAAACGGTGGATTCGTAAACAACAATCGCGCCTTTCGCAATCTGTGCACCAACCATTTTACTCGCGGACACTAAAGGGGAGAGATCAGGTCGATTGGACGCATCAACCGGCGTTGGGACAGCGATGATATAGACGTCCAATTGCGCCAGTTCCTGAGGGCTACCGGCAAAACTGAGTTGGGAGGCCTGGATAAACTGCTCCCGGGAGACTTCTCCGGTAATATCGATACCTTGTCGGTAATCACTGATCTTCGCCTGACTCAGATCGTAGCCAATAGTGTGATATCGACGACCAAGGGCCACCGCTAACTGTAGCCCTACATAGCCCAGCCCAATTATTCCAATTTTGATACTCATAAATGACTCGCCGCAGGAACTATTGGGTCTTCCGATAATATTTGTGAATACTTACGATCTGTGCCTTCCCAGCCTGTTAATATGGTTCTACGGACGCAACAACACCTGAAGGAGAAAAGTGCACGGATTGTAATCTGACCCGGGAATACTGTCCAGCCCAGGCTGATCGATGCTACCTCCCACCCGGATCAATTTTATTGGCAAGGGTCCAACAGTAAATATGTCGTTAGTCTTGACTCATGCGGTTTGATAGGGAGCTGATTGAGTCCGGGAATCGTCTAACCCACTACGCCTAAACACAAGCCATGACAGCCACACGAAAAGGAACGCGGAACCAGAAGGTAAAATTGGAATTGAGACACTTAACGTTCGTTTCAGTCTCTTTAGTGGAATGATTGTTTATCTTCAGGGTTCGTTTCCGAACAACCCAAATCAGAAACCTGTTCATCCCTTCCAACAACCTCGTCAATCAGAGAAGCGTATCTCTGCATCACTCTACCATCGAACACCTGCTCTCTGGACAAGTTTTCAAACGTCGAAACACGATCCTGGGGTGTTCTGGTTCTAAGTTCTATTGCGTCTCTCATTTCCTCTATGGTCTTACGACATCAATGCAATCCAGATACTCATAACTCAATAAATCAAATCCCCAGAAGTCAAAAAGAATCACGTCGATATCGCATACTACGCCCCAGCGAATTGTCGAAGAAGCCTTGGAAAGAAAGATGTCGGCAGCTGGCAATACATCAAACAGCCTTTCACTCAGAATTTTGCAAGGAAATTTCTCTTCAAGATACTGATATTCGCTGAGCTTCATCTTTGGATGCAGTGAGACAAGCACATTGACATCAAAGCCTGGAATTTCTTTTAGTATTTTTTCAATGTACTCAATGTGTTCTTCCCAGGGAAGGTATCCATGTTCTGCCATCTGCGGCATTGCCACCAGAACTATTTTTTTTGCCGGGTCCATTTCATATCGAGCCAACAACCCCTGTTTAACCACTTGCCTGTTGTTATAAGCTGCCCACAGAGCATCCAACGAATAATCTCCAACCAGAACCATCCGCTGAGAAGACACACCCGCTTTAATTCGCTCTTCCATGTCGTACTTGCTATCTGCGCAGACATAATCGCTAAAACCTGCACCGGTCAGATAAGGCCGGTCGAGTAACATGCCAAGTCGATGCAAAGCCAATATCCCTCCTGCTCGATAAATAAGGTATCTTTCCCCCTCGTATTCCAGAACCTGCTGGGGAAATCTCTTCATTATATAGTGCACTAACAATGAACTTGAACCAAGGGACTGATATATCGGCGATTTTTTCCGACCCATGACCATTGACGACGTACTAATTCTCACTCAAACAATCGCAATGACAGGAATGTTCAGATCACGAAACCCTTTCATATAGCCGAGGCCAGTTTCGTGAGTATCAGAATGGGACAAGACAACGTCAAAACGATCACTTGATTCTGACATGAGTACCGAGTGGCGATACTCATTGAGATATATATTCTTCTTATTAAAGTAAATACAAAACTCTGTGATACTGGACAATGGACAATTTTCCATTATCCATTGAGAGCTGGAAGCTGCCACCCTCTTAAACAGCCTTCGGAACAATCCTGATCGAGGTTGGCCAATGAGTTGGATACTGGAAAAGTACTTGCCTACGGAGAAGACATGGTTGAAGCGGCGTAATTCGGGAAATCGGTCCAGAAAAGTAGCGTTCTTAAGCAGAAAGGTAATCTCATAGCGATCATTCAGAGCGCACAGCTTATCTGCAAACAAAATGGAATCCTGAATACGGCCCCAGTCGTTTCCCATGACTAGTATCCGGATAGGGCGATTTCTATTCATAATGCACCATCAGTCGCAGCATAACTCTTTATTTTGGCGAAAATCTTTCGCAGAGACAGGTTGTGAATCCAAAAAACATTTAACTGACCCAATGAGAGGCTATTCTAACTAAAATATCTCCCACTCATTTGAACTGACCCCTAGTAGTAGCCAAGGGACTTCAAATCGATGCCCGTAGCCGCCGCTAGTTTAGCGTTACCCTGAGCGAAACGGCTTTTGATAAACTCCATGGTCTCGGGATCGAGATCCGGCTCCCCCATCTCATCGTCTACTTTCCTGGATAGCTTTTTGATCAAATTAACTAATAGCCCGTCCGGATTCTTCTTTACAGATTGATTCATTACTTTGCTGTGATCGTTAACGTATTGGCCCATCCCGGTGAGGTTGGCGATTTCGGAATAGTAGGCGCCTGGATTCGTTTTCAGATATTCAAAAGGAATCACGACCATGCGATTTTCATAAAACTCTGCAAGGGCTTCGTAAAGAGATGAAATGTCCCACCGACTCCAAAAGGATACGTCATAACTCCCTCCCCCTGACTCAAGCCATTCTCGCATTGTTTGACGTCCTCCTCCATACCAATAACCTCGATAGAGCGAACTGGCAATTCCCGCCTGGGTTCGAGTCGTAATCAGGATCTCTGCAGTGGGAAAATATCGACTTACCGTAGCAACAAAATCACTGCGCCAATTGGGATTCTGACTCCAGGGGCGACTAATCGTCTCATTAGACATAACAATGGTTTGTTCCTGACGATATTCCGGAAGAGTTTTTACAAAGTTCTCAAAATCTTTTTCGAGCTCAACGGGGTCGATATCGCAATGCTCAATTTTACCTTTTATCGCTCTAATGACGGTATCCAGAGATTCAAACTGCCAGCGCAACTTATACATGGAGCGGGGATTAAATATTCCCAAATAAATGACTTCTTCGCTTGAATGAAAGTTCGATTGAAGCCAGGTGGTTGCGGTTCTTGGAAATCCAATGTGTAGAACAATTTTTGACATGATCTTGTGATGAAGCTAAATATGAAGGCGAATGTATGAGTCGATGATGCAGTATCAAGGGCTGATGCGGTAAATTGAAATTTCCGGTAAAGTTTCAAGCAGCTTAAAGTGATTCGGATTATCGGATATAAATTGCAAGAATTCCTGGCTATACCACTTCGAATACAACCGGATATTTACCGGCCAATGACCCGATACACGACCCGTGTCACTCATGGAACCCTGTCGCTGGTTGATCACCAGTATCCCTTGTTGGTACGAATTAAAATCTTCAATTTTGTACTCAGCGTCGCGAGTATTTAGCGCACCATGTCCATAGAACTTGTGGCCATTATAGCGATGTTGGGTAAACGCATTAATCACATAGCCCGTTATTTGATCCGTCAATAGCTGGGTTTCGGAAATCTGCTCAAGATACGTAACCAGATCATTTAGATGGCGATGGTCTGCCTCTTTATTCACTGAACTCAACATACCAAACTTGGCATACTGGTTACTTAAAATGCTGGTTGTAAATGGCCATAACAATAAAATGGTAATCAGTATCAACGTTAAAGACCCCACAGTTCGATACGAAAACGCCCTACCTGTTTTCCATGAAAAGTCCTGAAACCAGAGCACGACGAGTAACGATAGTGCCAATTCCATAGGAACGATGTAAACCAACCGCCAAACCACTTCCGGAAAACTCAATCTCAAAAAGAAATCAATGAACACGGGATTGAAAACGGTCCACAGTGGTGCCCATATTCCAGCGACAACCACCACCGGAAATTTCACTTTTCTCATGTGGAAAAAATAAACAGCGTATCCCCATATCCCCCAAACCGTCAGTACCTGATAAAACTGCCAGTTCGGTTTTAGTATAAATAGATGTTTAAGCAGGGGAATTGTGTGGCTGACCGGCATTAGCCAACCACCTTCCAGTGCGTGATTTCTGACCCGGGAAAAATACAGATAACCGTGAATCACAAGATATCCGATTATCACGAGCAAAAAACAGAGACAGACTATTTGCGCCGATCTGTTTTTCTTTAATCGTAATCCAGGGTCTTTCCAACGGCTTTTCCATGGAAAACTGCCCCCAGCGCACAGCCAGCGCCAAAACATTGCTCCGGTTATTAGCACCGCCATTACAGCCATGAACAACACTTCCTGATGGTGTAAAAGCATTGTGGTGAAGGCTAGGAAGCCACCCAACAAAACGGCTTTTACTAATCCCGAACGTCCAGAGAGAAAATCCCAAATAACGATGACCATCGACCAATACCCTATCAGAGCAATAAACGATGGAGCAAAAGCATAATAACGAAGATAGCTAAAAGACCCGATACCAAAATGCAAAAGTAAAAACACCACCGCCAATGCTGATGCGCATTTTTGTTGCAAATCACTGAGCTCCGTATCTTTAAACACACGAATGGCAAAAGCGTAGAAGGCCGAGGTAAAAAGTATGAAATTGACAATCCAGATACTGGCCATGGCCCGTTGCAAATTGGCTCCGGTTAATTCAATCAGCCAACCACAAAAGTGGTACCAGTGATAGTTTGGGGCTAATAGTACGTCTTTTTTTGCTTTGAACTCCCATACCTCACCCGCCACCCAATGCTCAATCGCCTCACCGATTTTCAGAATGTGCCATAGCGGATCTCCGGGAATTTCCATATAGGGACCGACACTGATCCCATAGAACAGGAGCACGGAGAATAGTCCTGCTGGGAGAATAATTGGCCAATTTCCACTGATTGAAACCGTTTCCCAGTCAGAAAATTTAGGCAAAGACGGATATCGGGTTTTAACAGCCATTGCTATTAAACCTAAAACGACCAGAAAATAGCTCACAGCAAACCAGGAAACGGGGAAATTGAACAAGGAAAAAACCACGCTCATAACAACAAAAACGCCCAACGAACTGATGGGATAGAGATACCAGTTAGTAAAGCCTGTGATTCGAAGCGAAGACAACAAAGCCCAACCGGGTACAACCAGGCAAATACTGTAAAGCAGAATAAACAGCATCTATCGGCCCCGACCGAAAAGCACAACTCTTACCGTCTTAAGGACGATAAAAACGTCAAGGATAAGAGAAAAGTGGCGAATATAATAAAGGTCATACTCTAGTTTCCTTTCTGCGTCTTCCTGACTAGCTCCATAGGGATACATTACCTGAGCCCATCCGGTTAGACCGGGTTTTACCACATGACGATATTGGTAAAACGGAATAGATTCTTCCAGCTCAGTCACAAATTCAGGGCGCTCTGGTCTTGGTCCAATGAAACTCATGTCCCCGCGCAACACGTTCCACAATTGGGGCAATTCATCCAGACGGGTAGATCTGAGCACACGACCAATACCCGTAATTCGACTATCCTTCTTCGTCGACCACTGATGACCACCTTCCTTTTCAGCATCGGTGATCATCGTTCGAAACTTGTAAACCCGAAACAGCTCGCCATTCATCCCTACTCGAATCTGGCTGTAAAACACCGAACCACGATCGTAGAAAAAGACCATTAGACCCACCAGAATCATAATGGGGAAAACAATACTCAATAACGAGGCAGCGAGCATGAGATCAATAATGCGTTTTGATCGAAGCACGATGTCATGATGGATCAAACCAAGTTCCGCACTGGTTGCAAACCATACTTTGCGCAAAAACTGTAGTGGTACTTTATACAGAAATCGCTCATAAAATTCCGCAACATTGAATACCCGAATACCGCTGAGCCTGATAGCGATCAGTTCATGGGCAGTGTTGTCATCAATCATTCCCGGCAAAACAATGACGCCTCTTAAAGACTGGCTACTGGCATCCCTGATTTCATCGAAATACCTGAACTGCCCTTCCCCATAAATGACCCTGAAATCATGGGCAATCAGCTCACTGTTTTCCTTATTACCGATGACACCCCAGATGGGCTCAGTCGTGATTTTCTGAATCAATATTCTCAACAGTACTCTGGAAATCACCAGCCAGCCACCGAAAGCCAACATGGAAACAATGAATTGGGTTCGCCAGAAATAGATATCAGTTTGAATCAATTGAGTGACATATCCAATCGCCGTGATGATCACTCCCGAAAAAAGTATGGCCATGCTCATGTTTCCCGGAATGTGGATAAATGAAAGCTGCCGGCGAACAACATATCCACTGAAAAGATAAACTGACAATAGGGACACCAGAATAATGACCCCGAGACCAAAAGCGCTACCCGTTTTGTAATCTCCATAAACCCAGTAACTGTTCAGATAAAACGAGGCGAACAGTAACAAGGCATCAGTAAGAGTTAACACGGTTATCCAGAATAACCGGACGCTGGAATTGCTCATGAATCTGACTTTTTCTGATCTTGCCCTGTTAGTTGCTCAAGTATCCGATCAGACACAAACGCAACATCAAAAAACGCGCAGCACCGTTTTCTGGAAGCTGCACCCATGGTGTTACAACGCTCTGGTTGGGTGATGAAGGCTTCCATAGCCACCGCCAATTGTTCATCATCGCGTACATCAACCAGATACCCATTTTCTCCCTCCTCAACCAGTTCCCGACAACCCGGTGCATCGGTAGTTACCACCGGTCGACTCATGGACATTGCTTCCAAACCAGATCGCGGCAACCCCTCCCGATATGAGGGTAACACAAATACATGAGACTGCAGAATATAGGGCCTAACATCCCGGGTTTCTCCGAGGTATTCAATCACCCCTTCATCATGCCATTGATTTATCTTATCCTGACTAATGGCGCTAGGGTTTTCGTCCAGCGGCCCAAGCAGACTCACTTTTATATTGGGGTAGCGCTTTTTTAAAGACGAAGCAGCAAGATAATATTCCATCAAACCTTTGTCTTTTAGCATCCTACCGATATATAGAAATCGGGCCTCCCCTTTTTGCGGAACACCTGGTTCTCCGTAGAAATAGTCCGTATCAATGCCTGTTCCCGGCAGAACCACCTCACGGCATGATCGGGAAATGCCACTTTGTTTAAAAAGAGAGGCGTCATCTGGATTCTGGAAAAAAAACAGATCCTGTTTGCGCAATACCAATCGATAGCAGATCTTTACCATCAGCCGAACCAATTTTGCCAGCGGTGTTTGAGTCAAAAAGACATATCCCAGCCCGGTCACCATATTCCCAATTAGCTTGACCCCGGAAAGCCGGGCGGCAAGGCTACCGTATAAACAGGGTTTGATGCTGAAATTTAGCACCACATGTGGATCGTATTTTTTGTATATCCAGTAAAGATCCCAGATAAACTTTATCTCCTGAAGCGGATTCATACCATGTTGCTGGATGGCAATCGGCTGGTAGGTCAAGCCTGCGACCTCAAAAGCATGTTCGTCACCGTCACGAGGGGCGACGCAAATCACCCGTTCATAGTGCTTCGCGAGGTCACGTAACACCTGCTCATAATGTAACCATAAATAGCGTGATGTATTGTGGCAAACCACAATGGTCTGCGCTGCGATGGGAAGTCGTTCCTGCCCGGCTTTTTTCCTACCCATTCCCGTCATGCCTGCCGATTACTCTGGGCTATCAAACCACGGGTGACGGAAAAACCAGTAAAAAATTTTTCCAATGGGAAAACCAACATCAGGATTTCCAGTTTTCATGCCACAACTGAAACATCAGAACATTCCACAGAAAATGTTCCGCACCCGGTTTTCCACTTTGAAAATCATTCCACACCCCCATGACTGCACCGCTATGGAGAAGGCCTTCTGTTTCCATTCGCCTGATGTTCAGGTGACTTTCCGCCCATTGTCGAAGAGGTCCTCTAAGCCAACTTTTAAGCGGGATGGCAAATCCCTTTTTAGGACGTTCTATTAACTCCCGGGGCACGTGCTGATACAGTATTGCCCTCAATATTGCTTTGCTGTTCGTATGATAGTCCCCGGTCTCTGGTCGAAGTCTCCAGGCACTTTCCACGATATAGTGGTCCAGTAAGGGCGCACGCAACTCCAAAGACGAATACATACCAGCGCGATCCACTTTGGTAAGAATGTCGTCCGGCAAATAATTATGCATATCAAGATACATCATCTGGTGAAGATAGGGCTCTTCCAGCAGAGCAGGTCGACTTAATCCATATTCAGGCTCACCTCCATCCAGCACAAATTTCTCTGGATGACACTGGGACGAAATCAGCGCACGATAGAATTGCTGACGATCTTGCTGGGGCAACAACAAAGCCAACCGGTGGATCTTCCCAAGATGTTGACGAAGATCACTCGGTAGCATTGAGTTATCTACGGCAGCGACTCCTTTGAGAAGAACAGCCAGAAAGGCCCTCGAAGCACGAGGTAGGGCACCGCACAACCCCCATACTTCCTGCGCCCAATAATAGCGTTCGTATCCCCCGAACAGCTCATCTCCTCCGTCTCCCGACAAACACACGGTCACATGCTCTCGGGCCATGCGGCTAACCAGTATCGTTGGGAGTTGGGAAGAGTCGCCAAAAGGTTCATCATAAATCTGCGCCAGATCTGGAATGATATCCATGATCTCTTTGGCGCTTACTACCTGTTCCTGGTGTTCCGTGCCAAGATGTTGCGCAACGGCTTTTGCATAGGGCGCCTCGTTATAGTCCTCATCTTCAAACCCAATACTAAAGGTGCGCACTCGTTCACCGCTCGATCGTTGCATCAACGCAACAATGGTAGAAGAATCCACACCGCCAGACAGGAAGGCTCCCAAGTCAACATCTGATCGCATTTGTCTTTCGACCACACCCTGCAATTGGGTTTCGAAATCTTTCGGGCAGACCTGCGCACCCAGATCGCCGCTCTTTTTCATAGGTAGCGTCCAATAAGCGTTCATTGCACGCAAAAGAGAAGACGGGTCTTTTAGATAACGTTGAATATTGGACACATCAATATCCAGCGTATTACCTGGCGGCAACTTGAAGATATTCTGGTAAATACTTTGGGGGCCAGGCACATAACCGTGGCGAAGAAACAACGTTATCGATTGGGGACTGGGGTCCGGTTTCTTAACAAATATTGCCTGCATTGCCTTTAACTCGGAAGCAAACAATAACTTATTTTCATGACAACCAAAAAAAAGTGGTTTTTCGCCCAGTCGATCCCGAGCGAGATGCAACACTTTTTTCTGTTGATCAAAACAGAGAATAGCAAACATTCCATCCAATCGATCCAGGGTGGCTCGAAAACCCCATTGCTCAAACGCTGCCATTAAGACCTGGGTATCACTACTCGGTGCGAAATCATGTCGATATTTTTTTAGTTCATCGGCAAGCTCAACAAAGTTGTAGATCTCTCCATTGAAGGTCATCACATAACGTCCCGAAGACGATAAGATGGGCTGGTGGCCCAACTCTGACAGCTCCAAAATCGCGAGTCGCCGCTGCCCCAGCGCCAGCCCCTGATCGGAACAAACCCAGGAACCTTCGTCGTCCGGCCCCCTCCTCAACAATGCGTTGTTCATCCGTTTAATATCGGCTTCCAATTCGAAAGCACCCGAGTGGTCACCTGAGTCAATTACGCCGGTAATTCCACACATTCAAGCCACCTGGGACGTTATATAAGACGAATAAAGCTGATCATAGAGTCCAACCGTCGCACTTAAAGAAAAGCGATCCACTATCCGCTTTCTGGCCTGTATTTCAAGCTCGTTCCCGACATCCAATGGTAGGTTCATCGCCTGTTCGCAGGCATCGACCAAACCCTTTTCATCGTTGACATCTACCGTAAAGCCAGCGTCCCCTAGCACGTCATCAACATCACCAACCCGGGTTGATAGGCAGATTTTCCCACAGGCCATGGCCTCACCAAGCACGTTTGGCCAGCCTTCGCTGTCCGAGGTCAAAAGTGCCCGATCCAGTGCATTCATCACGCTCTCCACGTCCCCTCTCTCACCCAGTAGATGACAGTGTCCAGACAACCCTAACCCATCAATCATTGCGCGTAATTCGTGATTCCCACCGTCCATACCACGCCCCACCATCACCCCCCTAAAAGGCTTCCCTGTCCGGGTTTTTAAGGCAGCAATCGTCCTAAGAAATCGATGATGATTCTTCAATGGATCATATCGCCCAACGATGCCGATCAGCATTGTTTGATCGTCCAATTGCCACTCCCTGAACCATTCCTGTCGCAGCCGATTTCGCTCATTGGCATTGGGAGAAAATCGCTGAATATCAATCCCATTAGGAATAACGTGACTGGATTCACACCGGTAACCGATTTGCTCGTGCCGTCTCCTGGCTTCATGCCCACAATACACAATGGAAGATGGCCACTTACCGGACATTCTGGCATTAATGCGTTGATTTAAACCGATGTGTTTTTGGCCCGAAATCCAGGCGGTTTCACTTTGACGTACATTCCAGATGGAAGGAATATTTTGCCTCACCGCCACATAACTGCCGAGAAAATCAGCAGCATAAAGCCAGCTTTGAACCACGGCTGGTCGATAACGTTCGATTAGCACTTTTAGTTTCACCCCTCCCCACAAAACCGATGCGCTGCGGGAAAGGTACAAACAGTGAACTGGTATACCGCTGGCGGCAATCTCCTCCCCTAATACTCCTTTGTCACGAAGAGAAACAACCACGGATTGGTGGGCTGTATTCTGCAACAACCTCACCAACATTTTTTCAGCCCCTCCCACATTCAATCCGGTGATGACATGCATGACAACTTTGTTTGTCATTTTTCTTTACCCGGGAATCCACGTCCCTCCTTACTGTGGACACCCTGGTTGGTAAATTGTGTTTTTCTTTGGCACCATATTAACTGCGCGAATACGGCGATCACCGCGATGAGTATCCAGTCAGTCATCATGTGATGCCGCAGAGCCTGACCGTGATTGGTGGTTCCAATATTCCACAGAAATGTCATGCTGACATATAACCCCAGGATGACAAACCAGCCTATAAAATCACTGTTGCCTTTCCATACTTTCTTACGCCAGAATAGCACCAAAGAAAATATACCCACCAAACGTAACAAGCCTCCCACCATAAGGACCGGAGTACTCAAGAGTCGATAATCGCCCGTTACCGGCCACCCCATATAGTAAAAATAGGAACGTAGAACAGATAAAATCATATTTGGCCAATCCACAAAAGAAAAAGTGGTTGCGTAACCAGTAGTGGGATTGCTTGACTCTCCGGCACCTCGATACAGCGCAACTGATTCAGGGATAGAATCGAAAATCATGGCAAAATAGTTGTCTCCTCCACTAGAAGGCAATAAGAAGAACAACGCCAGCCCCGCTGCAAGCAAAAGAATCACCTGCAAAAAAATAGCGAGATACACTGGATATCTCACTGCATTGCCCGAATCAGAACCAGGTTGTTGTCTCCACCAATGAAAACAGTGTACCGATACCAATCCAAAGGCGATAATAAAACCGTAGATCATCATTACCTGATGAAACAACCCCATAAGTAACCAACAACCGCAAGCGAACGCCACATCCATGCCTGCCTGTTTTTGCACTCCTCGAACAGCCCAAAAACTCCCCAGAACGAAAAACATTGTCATCCATGGTTCTCTTAACGTAATCGAACCATAGAACAGCCCACTGGGGGTCAGACCATACAGCAATAGAGCTCCCCCCAGGATTACCATATTGTTAACTTCCAGTAGACGCATTAAACGGATCAGAACACCCGCTGAAATACTGAAACACAGAATCGAGAGACTCTGCCCAAGCCACAGGGACGCACCGAACCAGTCGTAGATAACCATCAACAACGATTTGTACATCGGTGTACCAATGGCCCATTCCAGTTGTTCGGTATCTCCGGCTAATCTGGCAGCGAAAGAGTGGAACCCCCAGGCGTCGTATTTGGCGAAAATCAAAGGGCTATAGATAATATTTACAAAGGAAAGAACATGGTGGACAAGGAGAACCAAAAACCCCGCAAAGAGTACTGCGGCGGTCCGACCTGGTTTAGGCAACAGAGCCCAAAAGACAACAAAGCTCATCAGACAAAACAGCCAACCAAAAACGTTATCCACCCGGGCGCCCGTCTTCTAATATATCAGCACAGACAGACTCAAACTGCCTGGTCATTTTTTCCAAACTGAATGTCTGCTCCATATAGGCTCTTAATTCAGCTGTATTCTTACTGACGCCTTCCTCTTTTCCCTCGGCTAGCCCAATGGTTAACCACCCGTTTGCGATACCTTTAACATCACCGACCTCGCAAACCACTCCAAAGCGATCCACTGCCAGCCGACAATCACCCACATCCGTTACGACACAGCGTTTTCCGCAAGCCATGGCTTCAACCACCGTATTGGGTAGCCCTTCAGATTTCGACGTCAAAGTCATCACATCGAGTGCGCTGTACATGGCCGTCATCCTGGTCTCATTGGGCTTGTAAAACAGGCGATGTTCAAATAAAGGATGATGGACAATTTTCTCCTTTAGCGCCATTGCATAGTCGTTATCACCACCGCCCACAATGGCGAAATAGACACTATCATCCTGACTCGCCACTATTTCACAGGCCATTAGAAACACTTCATAGTTTTTCGCCGGATCAAGACGGCCGGCCATTCCTATTAGCCTGGCACCCGGTGGGATCTTCATACTGGCCCGCCATTTTTTCCCTTCCCTCCCATCGAAAACAAATCGTTGCATGTCAACCCCGTTGTGGATGACCTTCAGTTTATTAACTGGATAGCCTTCCTGTTCCGCAGAGACACAACCCGCCACTGAATTCACCACCACTTTACCCACCCACCGAGTACTTTTCGATTGCACCCAATAGCTGATTTTCGCCCACCAGCCATACTCCCCAACCGGCAATTTGGCGGAGGCCAACCCCCAGATCAATCGAGGTTTTCTTCCGGCGACCCTGGGCCCTATCGCCCTGGCAAATAGCGCATAAAGGTTTGCCGAAGGCAAACAGGAAATAATCACCTCTGGAGCTTCCTGTTTGCAGATCCTTCCCAGTCGCATAGCGGCGCCAAATAAATCATATCGCCCGCCTTTATTTACGTTACGAACGGGAATTCCGTATTGTTGAGTTTCAGAAACAAAGGCACCGGTCTCACGCAAACACCACAAGGAAACAGAATGTCCATTTTCCATCAGGGACTTCGCCAATAAAACCATCTGACGCTCAGCTCCACCCACTTCGAGACTTGGGATAAAAAGGGCTAGTCTCATGGTGATTCTGCCTTCTGGAAATCGTTGTCCTGGAAATCACTGTCCTGGAAGCCACTGCTCTGGAAACCGGGAACGAGCTCTTCAAACAGCTTTTCCCACTGGCTGATGACATGCTTTACCTGGTATCTCTCCACACTTTTCGCCGCCTGTTTTCCCATTGTAATTCGCCTCTCGCGATCACTCATCAAGGACATAAGGGCATCAGCAAAGTGTTCACTAACAGCATTGGCAGATTGATTCTCTGTGGAAATAACAAAACCCGCTGTATTGGGGATAAGAGTTTCCGCGGACTCATTATATGCCACTGCTACTATGGGCAAACCAACCATCATCGCTTCACAAATCGCCATGGGAAAGGCTTCAATTGTTGATGTTGAGGCGAAAATATCCGCATGCTTCATCCAGTTATGGGGGGTAAGCGTATTGCCAATCAGGTGGACATTTTCAGTCAAACCCAGTTCATCAATTTGCCGCTGTAACGCTCCTTTAAGCTCACCATCACCCGCAATCACCAGCTGCCAATTGGGAAAAGTGGGTCTCGACCGGGCATAGACATCAATCAATTGATCGAAGGATTTGCTTGGGATCAAACGCCCCATACCCAGAATAAAAGGCGCTGGGGTGTCTAGCTGACACTGGCTATGAATATTCACTTCAATAGGGTTAGGAATAACCCAAACCCAACGGTTACCGGCTTTTTCAAACCAGTCTTTCATGTATTCATTCAATACCACCAAACGGTCACATAGACGATATCCCAGGTTACGCATCACACGCCAGGGTAACTTATGTTGTACTAATCCAGGATCAGTGTGTTCACAAACAATCAATGGTGTTTTTGTCCCAAGCTGACTTAAGATCACCAACACATTGGTTTCGAGCATAAAAGACACAACCAGATCCGCCCCCAGATTTCGAACCGTTTTTCGAATGGTCCCAAGCCTTTGAAGATTGGCCTTTATCGCAGCCCCAATCCAGGGTTGGGGAGCCAGCAGATCAAGATAAACGACCGACACCTTTTTTGATAATGGATAAAAAGCATCTTCCATACCAGAAAAACAAACCACTGTAACACGCATTTTCTGCGCCAATGCGTTCGCCATCGTCACTGCCACCCGCTCTGCCCCACCGGATCGCAAACTACTAATGACCATTACCAGGTGTTTGGATTGCATGGGCTAATTTAACTCGCGTAGTTGATCCATGCGTGCATAGACCTGACGAATTACCCCGGATGGTAAATAAGAGATCAAATAGCTGAGTTGATATTTCAACCGCGTCTTTAGAGGTTGGGGTTTTGTCAGCAATTGACTCAGACAACGACGAATCTTGTTTTTAAGACCTGATCGCAAATAAAGGTATAACATGATGCGGGTTTGGTCTGCTGGTTCACTATTTTTGTCCGAAAATACCGAAAAGTGACCTGCGTAGCTTCCTGTATCCAGATCATCCATGCCGACTTCCCGGCGCTGCCTGGCGAAGGCTCTTGCCATGTTAGCGAAAGCCCTTTGGTCCCCGGCATGGGCGATGGATATTCGCTGGCTGCCAAATCGCAGGGAATAATATTTCCCGGACAGATTTGCAAGCCTGGTTGTCTCCTGACAACGCAAGGTAAAATCATAGTCCTGGGCATAGACAAAGGCTTCCCGATAACCTTTTATTACGTCGAGAATTCCCGCACGAAACATTAGTGCCCCATGCACAAATTGGTTTTTTTTCATCAGGCTCGTTAGTAGCGCCTCGTGAGAAGAGTCAAAACTTAATTCACCAATCACATCTCCATCATCATCAATCAGCTCAACAGAACTCCCCACCACACCGGTTTCCGGATTGGCTTCCATAAATGCAACCTGTGTTTTTAACCGCTCAGAGTGCGAAAGATCATCAGCATCCTGCCGTGCAATATATTCACCTCGACAATGGGAAATTCCGAAATTCAGACTAGGGGTCAAACCGCTATTTTTTTTCCTGATTATGCGGATACGTGGATCATTCAAGGCTTCAATGCCAGCGACTGCATTATCCGTCGACCCGTCATCCACCAGCACTAGCTCAAAATCCTGAAAAGATTGTCCAAGAATGCTCGAAACAGATTCCCCCAGGTATTCACCACCATTGTAAACACATAACAACACGCTGACTTTTGGATTTTCCGATTGAGTCTGGGTATCCCCAGGGTGATTATTCGCCATTTCTACTCAGACTCCCGATAGGGCTGAATCATCTCCATTGGCTTGCCTCCAATGACTCACCAGCCCCGGCAACCGGGACCAACCCAATGCAGCCAGGATAGCAAGCAATGGCATAATCGGAATTCGGAATCGTGCATAAGCTTCGATACCTACGGAAAGCACAGTGAAATAGCCAATGACCAGGCCGCAAAAAAGTAAAATCGAGTTTCCGGTCAAAGCCCGAGCCATCCCTCCTTGCCATCGGGATTCTCCAGGCCTTTTTTCGTCATTAAATCTGCTAATCAGCAATAGGGCGATGCCAAAGTAGGTTATTACCAGATGGCACAATACCAGTATCTTTACCACCCAAGTCGCTTCCAATGTGCCCGGGGCTTGATTCCCGGAACCCAAAACCCTGAACAGGACATCAATCGCTGAACTAAAAACGCCGAAATACAGACGCAAAAAGCCAAGCCCGCCCTGAATCATGGTTTCCACAGGTGTTTGCCTAATCAAATCCAAACCTTCGCTCCCCATACGCTTAGCCACCTCACCCTCGTTTAGATTCAGGTCCCGCTGGATTGCCGACTTATTTTCTCTGAATTCTGTTTGCACCTCATTAAAAGGTCTATCATCACGATAGGCGATATTCCAGGCGGCGCGGTATTCGTATAGGTTAATCGACGAAATTGTGGTCAAAAATACTTCTCCGGTCCGGTCATAATTCCGCACCATCCAAAGAACCGCAGACGACATCCCGAGAACAAACACTAACGCGAATACGCCCAGTTGATAAAAACCGAAGGCTTTCTGTTTGTCATGCCCCTGGGTCGTTGGCTGCAAAACGCCCCAAACGACAACAACCATCGGCAGGAATATAGCGATAGGTCGACATAGTATAGCTAATCCAAGTACCAATCCGCATAACCCGCCTTTTGCCCAGCTATCGGAACGCTGCTGCTTTATGTCAATGACCAGATTAACCGCAACTAACACCAAAAATGTGAAAAATGTTTCTGACAATAGGTAGTTGGCACCCTGGGCACTGACGAAGTCCAATCCGAAAATCAATGCAAATATGATAAAGACATTTCCATGGCGCGCGCCTTCTGCAGTATCAGATAAATCAGAGCGAATTCGTTTTAGTATTCGCCACGCCAAACAGCCCGTTAATATGGATACCGCTATCTGAACAAGAATGATGGTTTTAACGTCGAACCCTAAAACTACTCCCAAAAAGCCCACAAAAGCGGGATAAACCGGGGTGCGGGAAAGACTTGGAAACAAGCCTTCTGCGAATAATTGTTTACCTAAGAACACATAATCATGGCTATCTGGTTGAAGGAATAACATTTCATTGAGACCGTAGGCCAACCAGATCCCCAATCGCGTAACAAGCATGATCCCTAGCATCAAAAACAACCATTTCAGGTTTTTTGACATGGTGCCAGTGACGATACTAACCATTGCGATATCGATAAAACGTCTTAATTGCACAAAACCAGTCTTTCAAACCGATTTTCTTCCCCTCGGCCACAGTACGGGGCAAATAGGAAATGGGAACTTCCATTATGCGATATCCACTACTTAACACTTTGGCGGAAATTTCGTGATCCAGTTCAAAACCCGTGGTCTCCAACGACAGATTTTTTATGATGGGAGATTTAAAAAGTTTATATGCCGTGACCGTATCCGACAAAAATCGACCGGTAAAAAGTAGCGACACAAAACTCAGGCTCTGTCCACCGAGATACGCAACCCAGGACTGATCCGGGTGCTTTCCAGTGAGTAGGTTTTTCACAACACCAGCTTTAGGATGCTTCATATATCGACTTCCATAGATAACATCCGCTGGTCATTCAAAAGTGGTTCGAGCATGGGAATATAGTCTTCTGGGTCGTACTCAAGATCAGCGTCCTGGATGATCAGAAAATCCCCGGTCGCCCTGTCAAGTCCAGTTCGCACTGCCATTCCTTTTCCACTATTTACAGTGTGCTCCAGCAGTGTCACATCTGTGAACTCGCGAACAATCTGAGCTGTTTGGTCCACGGAGCAATCATTTACTACAACAATTTCCTTCTGTAACCCCAGAGGAGTAAGATTAACTTTTGCAATTTTCTCCAATAAAGCTCCAATGAAATTCGCCTCATTATAGGCTGGGATCACGATGGAAAGCGTTTTTGTGCTATTTGTCATTATTGGTTTTGCTTTGTTCGTCATTATGTTGACTGCTGTTTCTGCCATCATTCCTTATAACTCACTGATAACTAACTGACCAACTTCGCGGCCAACACCTGAGCATCTGCAATGGTATTAATGCCAATGGACTCCATGTCATCAACGGCACGATAAGTAGATACCGTTCCCTTGCCCCGCATCCATGAAATAAACGGTAGAAAGTTTCTTTCCTGGGTGCTTGCTCCAATGGTCAAACCCTGGTTCGAATTATCCACTGACGATGGAGCATCAAGAAAATCAGAAAACCGTCGTAGTAACTTGAAATAGGTAGAATGGCTTAACCCGAACAACCCGCAATCGTTCTCCCCCACCGCGGGCATATTATCGCCCTCCCTTTTGTGCATTACCCGGACAATTTCGCCAGCCGGGTTTCGCTGCATATGGATATAGGGGTCCGGTTTTTCAATGGTAGGAAAAATAAGGCTAGGCTCCTTCGCACCATCAAACAAATCGTGCATGGTTTTAGCCGTTTGATCCGTAATGCCAACCTGATCACACCAGGTTATCCAAAGCTGATCGACCCGGGTATCTCCACTCCGCTTGATCAGTTGTTCCATGGGAGCAAGAATCGCATCGAGCATTCCGGTTGCCTGGGATTGATAAGCAAATTCGAAACCGAGGCCCGCGGATTCCAGATCGGTGGACATAAGATAGGCTTCCACTAAATCCTGGTCCTTAGGGTTAATCACGACCACGAAATGATCAACATACGGCCGATATCGTTCTAGCAGGTATGGCAATCAGTGGTTTGCCACCAAGAGGAAACATTAATTTAGGACCTGAATAATCAAGCCGGGCCCCTCTTCCCGCAGCAGGAATAATCATGACATTCATGAGACGCCGCCTGGCAAAAGCTGAGTAACTTCATTGAGATTTTCATGGAATCCATAAAAATTCCCATGTTCGATAAAATTGGCTCGATGGCGCACATTAATCACCTTTGCTCCGCACGCCAGCCCACTTTCAATGCCTGCCCGACTGTCTTCAATGATTAGGGTTTTAGACGGCTCAAGGCCCAGCGTCTGAATAGCCCGAATAAAAATCTCAGGGTCCGGTTTCGCTTTTTCTACGTCATCGGCGGTAATGACTATGTCAAACCACTCCGCTGCACCCAATCGTTCAAGCACCAGACTAGCACTTGGCCTGGAAGCACTGGTCGCTAAAGCCAACTTGAATCCAGCTCCGTGCAATGTTTTCAGCGTAGACACCGTATCTGGAAAAATGATGTCAGCGCTTCTTAACAACTTAAGCGCTTCATTTTGTTTATAGGTAACCCATTTGTGGCGCTCGCTGGGAGTGAAGTGGCCACAAACCTGTTTAATCACTTCTTTGGTGCTGCGACCTGCCAGCTGTTCATATTTCGGACCACGCAGTCCCAATTTGCTCCAAAGCCTGTCATACGCTTTTTCATGGCAAGGAGAGGTATCGACAAGCACACCGTCCATATCAAACACCACAGCATTAATACTCGACAAATTACTCACTGGATTGCTCATTGATAAGGACTGAAAAAAGCTGCAATCCGCTAAAGTAGGCTTTTAACACGTTGGGTCATGATCACCCAAAATGCATTTATGCCTTGAAGCAAACTGGTTCGTTTGACCTTATTAGGAGACATGGGAAGAAAATCAACCGGGACTTCGAAGAACCGCCCTTTACTCCCGAGCAAATCACTTAACAGGTATTGATTAAAATTGTCCCGCTGGGAGTTCGCAAGATTCTTTTCAAGAAAATCACCCTTAACCACCCGCAGTCCAGACAACGTATCTGAAACATATCGACCGTAAAGAAACAGATAGCTAAAACCAAGTAAATAACTTCCAATGTAACTTACCACTCCCAGTGAGATGTGATGATGGTACCGAAACTTGTAAGATGCCCGCATGTCTGAAGCGGATAGCCGACGACTTCCCCAAACCGCATCAACATTGGCTTGGTCCAAATTGGAGACAAGAGAGATCACATCATAACCATGATACATCCCCGAGCATTCCATTAAACAGACATAATCGTGATTATTTCGAAGCACCGACTGCAAAGCGATTTCATTGCTCGTGTTACCCAGGCTAAAAGTTTTAAAAGGCAGATCAACCTCCTTAAAATAATCTATTTCGATTCCCTGATAATAGACAGTTATTTCATAGGGCAGCTGTACTTTAGAACGGGTCATTTCCAGCACCGTCTGAACGGTTTTATTGACAGAGTTGTTTTCTGTTAACAGAACCGCGACAGACAATGCGTCCTTCTTTCCCAGAATCTCGTTGATAAAGGGTGACAGTACTTTTTCAGGATCATGATTTCCGGTTTCCTGGTCTTCATAATTACCTATCCTGATCAGCCTGGGATCCTTGATATGCTCCATGTTTCCCAAAGGGATATAATTTTTTTCGTTGTTTCTGGCTTTTTTATCCGGCAAATTGATCAAATAGTGAGTCAGCAAGGAAGAAACAGGATAGCCTTTGGCGTTTTTCTCACGCAGGTAGTAAACCGCTTTGTCGATAATCTCAATGGCATTGAAATCCGGGATTTCCGCATCCTCTTCAATGTTGGTGACTAACAGTTTTAGTGCTTTCGTATTTCTGGCGATGTCCTGCCCAAGACCAGGAGTCAGGTAGGAAGGAAATAGGCTTGAGTGCTGGGTACCTGGCGCATAGATAATTAAATCTGCTTTGGCTATCGCATCTTTGGCATCCTGATTCAGCTGAAGACCCGCCTCTCTTTGCTTAAGAAAATCACTAACCTGATTGACTGATAGCGAATCCAGGTTGTTCTTCTGCAGGGGAGCATCCAATAAAAAGATATCCTGAATATGGTTCCGCCTCCCGGCATCAACGATATCGGCTTCGCTTTCCAGATATTCCCCGCTTTCATTGGTTGCCACTAAAAATGCATTCTCACCTTGCGTGACGTTCAAAATGAGGCCGGCATCCAGTCCTAGCAAACGGCCATAGTCGTCAACTCCCTGATTGAAGTCTCTACCACAGACAAGGAAGCTACCAGCAAAAACCAGATTACCAATACTGCAATCAGAAAAATCGAAACCACCTCGTTGGCGCTTCAATTCATCACAAAACGCCTGCATGCGTTCCGTTAAGAGTGCTTTTGATGCTGCCCCGAGAGAATCATATAACTGCGAAAATGAGTCAAAAAAGGCGTCAGGGCTCTCGGCAGTTTTCCCTGTTAACAACTCCAATATGGCGGTGACCAATTCCCGGTTCGCTTCAACGGGTAAACGAAAATCCAGCAAATCAATTAGCTGCTTTTCGCAACTGCGTTTTTCGATGGCAACCCGACTGGCATTTTTCCGGAAATCGGAAGGCCCAAGGCAATCGCCTAAAAATCGACGCACCTCCCCGGTAGAAAGGCCATCGTCATAACCGTTGATGATCAGGCTAAGCTTTACACGATGATGGTGAAGAAGCTGCTTCGTGAGGACGGATGAACCGCGTCCTCCGGAGAAAAGAACCACACTAACCGTTTGATTGTTCACGAAGTAATATTCCTGAGTTGTGTACGATAACAAACGATCATCATATCTATGGCATTAACATCTCTGGATTTGAAATGGGGGGCTATTTCGAATGGGAACTCATTTCTCCAGTTGTAACGGAGGATACACCAGATAGCACTAACTCCGTCTTTCCATCCAATTTTCTTTCCTTCTTCATAGGTTCTGCCATCATAACTAATGCCAACTTCATATACCCGGCACTTCATTTTGGCCAGTTTTGCCGTAATTTCCGGCTCCACCCCAAAACGGGGTTCATTAATGGTAATCAGGTCAGCAATTTCTTTGCGAATGACTTTGTAACATGTTTCCATGTCTGTCAGATTCAAATCGCTGAGCATATTTGACAACAGGGTCAAAAACCCATTTCCTACCCGATGCCAGAAATAGAGTACGCGATGGGGGCCGGAGCCAATAAACCTTGACCCATAAACCACATCTGCCTTGCCTTCCAGAATTGGTTTCATCAAGGTGGGGTATTCATCGGGATCATATTCAAGGTCCGCATCCTGGAAAATGACAACATCTCCTGTCGCCTGTTTAATGCCTGTTTGTAGCGCCGCCCCTTTACCTTTATTGTGTTCATGAAAAATCAGGTGATCGACCAAACCCGAAAGCTCATTGGTCAATTTCCCACGAGTGCCGTCTGTCGACCCATCATCCACAACGATGACCTCCTTATTACCATACGGAGATCCCTGGACCTTTTTTAATAGCATTTCTATGGTTGCTATCTCGTTGTAGCAAGGAATTATTACCGAAAGTTTCATGATATATTTGCGCGAACCAATAATGCTCATCAATGTGCAGATAGGGATACTCAAGTATAAAATACCCTAAGATATGCTACAAATAAATTTCCGCCTGATAATGGCTTCCAAACGCTAGTTGTTTTCCCTTTTAAGCCTCCTAATAAGAAACATCCCATGATCGCACTTTTGCAGTATCCGAGAAATATCGATCAGGTATTCGCGAATAGTAAAAGCAGCAATTACGTTCTGTTAGCTTTTGCCATCATCTTACTGGGTGTGTGGGGTTTTCTTCCCGCGGATTATTCTCTTCACGTCCCTGATACCAACAGTTATCTGCGCTTTGATCCATATCGGGCAGCGGGATACCCTCTGTTTTTACATTTGGCACAATCTCTCTCCCCTGGATGGGCACCGATTGTATTTTTGCAGTTAGGATTATTCTTTACTGCTTTACTTTTTCTGAGCATAAGCCTGAAAGGGTTCACTTCTTCTTTCGTTGCCGGATTTTCCCTGTTGGTAGCAGTTGGCGCTAACCCCGCTTTTGTTCAGTATTGTTTCTCTCTTATTACCGAATCCCTATTTTTCAGCTCGTTAATGCTGCTCGTCGGCTTGCTATTAAAGCGTCATGGCTCTGAACAAATTGGATCTATCTTTATTATTGGTTGCCTCATTGCATGGCTCATTCTGATAAAGCCGGTTTCCTGGGCGTTTATTTGTGTTCCAGTAATTTTGATACTGAATTTCATTTTGTCAAAAAAAACCGTTCTGAAACGGACTTTCGCTATGCTATTAGGAGCGGCTTTGGTATTTTCTGCAGGCTCGCTATACCGTTTTAGTGTCCACCAAAGCTGGACGTCGGGCTCTTTCCTGGGCAATCAGTTGATCGGCAAATTGGCATTCGCGGATTTTGACCCAGAGAAAACACCCTACCCCGCGGCCAGCAAACACTGGCTAACCTTGATGGAACAGTCAAAATCCCTGAGAGCCCAGCACACGGAGGGACTCAATGAGCAGTTTATTTTTTCCTTGAATATCTACGACTATCTTCGGTTTAGAAAAATGCCTGAAATCCTTCAACAGGCGGATATTCCACAGAACGAACAGGGGCGGGCGCTAAACGAAATCGCTTTTTCTATTATCAGACAGGCTCCTGGCGACTATCTTAACGACGTCGCAATTAATCTCTTTGGACTATGGACATTGGCGGAATTACAGCCAGCAAGCATGACCCAGGAATACAATCTGAAAATCGCAAAAATTCGTCCAGAACTTCTGGACGAAATTACTCCCTATCGACCTGAGCCTCAAAATCTCTGGACTTTTGCTGCGATCAAACTCTTTCTCGCCATCGCCGCCACAGTAAATCTGATTGTTATTTTTCTTGGTTTGAAACAACTCCTAGTCAGACTCAACCCTTTACCAAGCGAAGGGCTGGGTCTTTTCCTTATGGCTGTGATGATACAAAGCTATTTTCTACTTACCGCTTCTTTGCAGGCAGGATTAATACGATATGCAATTACTGCCTGGCCACTGCATCTCGCGCTGACTATTGCTGCAACGGTTTTTTTATTTGATCACTACTTCAACAAATCCCGACCAACCAATTAGAGCCCACTGCGGGGCGAAGTAGAAAGCCCAAACTGGAACGAATCGTGGCTCCCGGGCTAGAAATAGCTACGACCGTGCCTGGAATGGCGAATACCAATGGCCCTAGCCATCTAGTCATCCGATGACTCTTTCATCGCAGCTCCGGCCTTGATTTTAACAAAGCCCTGTGCGGTCATTTTCAGGAGCATCCAACCGTGTCGAAAGCGATCAATATTGGTACTACCATAGGTTCTCGCACCATAGGTTATGGGGATATCCACAGTCCCGAGGCAGAGATCAGACGAAGGAAAAAGCAACTGGAAATCGCCAAAAGGATCAAATTCACCGAAATCCTCCAGCCAGGACAGAAAACGGTAATGGTCTGTTTTGCTAATCATCTTTGTTCCGCAAAGTGAATCACCGATGGAAATGTCCAATACCCGACTTAAGGCTTTGGCGAAAAACAGATTACCAAGTCGGTTGAGAAATCGCATTGCTTCATCTTCCATGGGGTACATCAAACGATTGCCGTTAATCATGTCTGCAGCGCCACTTCGATAGGCCTCATAGAACCGTGGAAGGCTTTCCGGCGGCATCGTCAGGTCCGCGTCCAAAATCGTCAATAAGTCACCCCGGGCATGATTAAACCCGAGCATCACTGCATCCTTTTTCCCCTTACCTGTTTGCTGAAGTGCTACTGGTCGATATTTTTGGTATTTTTCCATGGCAACCACTCGCTGAATTTCGCTCCAGGTATGATCCGTGGAATTTCCTTCAACAAAGATAACTTCAACATCAACATCTTCCAGTTCAGGCAATCGAATCAGGGCGTTCTCGATGTTACCTGCTTCATTCCTTGCGGGAATAACGATGGATAAAGAGGGATAATCCTCTGATACTTTAACCGGCCTTAACACCACAATCGTAGCGATGGACAACCACTTGATTAGAGGGATGGTTGGGAGAACCTGGTTGATAAAATTACCGACCCCCCAGAGATCAAAAGGGCAGTACGCCGTGGTGCGTAACTTCACAACCTCAAAGTCACACAGCTTACACAGGTTTTGTAGATTCGAGCGGGTAACAAAGGTTACCGATCGTCGCATTTTTCTCAGTCCAATCAAATCAGCCAGTCGATACACCCAACGGAAATAGGGATTGAATAAGACACATACCAAACGGTCTGATCTGGACATTTTGTCAAATAGAGCCTTAAGTTGTAGCTCGATATCCGTTTCATAATTCAGATTTCCATTCAATAATAATACTCTTCTGGTATTCGTCTCTCCAGCATCAAGATCACTGATCTCGTCGACAGTGGTTTTTTCCTCGCACCTGATTTCCTCCAATAAACACTGCCTGTCATCCTCTAGAGGAGCAATCTGCATCACCTGATCATAATATTTACTGAATCTGTTAATTTCAGCGGCGATGGTTCTGGTAATAAATTCGTTAAACTTACTGTGAGCCATAATCTGTTAGCAAAATTTGTTTTTCAGGGTGTTCGAACCAACTCCCCAATCTTTCATCATTGAAGTTACTATTTTGGCGATTAGTAGCGTATTCCAATACCACCAATAGCTTCGCCATTCAGGTCTTCCTGAGCATAAAAGTCGCATGTTTGTTCCAGTGAATCAAGGCACTGGTCTCGCATCGACAATGATTTGGTCCATCGCTGGATGTGTTTCTCCGGCAATTGATCAACCATAACAAAATCAGGATCAAGCAATCGTCTGTTCAAACCGGTGTAGTGAACGAAAGGAGCTATCACAACTTTAGTGTCATTCGAACACTCACATAGATTCTGATCTTTGACCCGAAGATCGTATAGTTTATCCAGCTCTTTATACCCCGATTCTGGCTGATTCCAACCAGTTACCTGATTGACATGAATATACTCCGCAATACCGGGTTTCAAAGCCCCCGCTTTTTCTGCTTTCTCTATTAGAGCCTTAATGGGCAAAAATATGGGCGAATCATAGTGCTCTGTAAAATTTCTTGCCGCATCATGGGAGAACGTCAGTGATAGATATTCGAACAGCCTCGGCCCATGACCAATAATTACAAACAGTGAAACCAAGCCAATAAACGTCTTTCTAGCGATGGTCTGTTGGGTTGAAAACCCCAAATACAGCAATGGCGCCACCAACAACACATAAACTGGAAGATAAAAACGGAAATATCCTGTGTAAGTGTGACCACTGAAATCCAGGTTGAACATCATGAATACGGTAAACGAGGCGCCCAGGATACAAACTAAAGCGAGGCGATCAATTTCTTCATGCTTCCTGATGAGAAAGTAGAGCCACAATATCGCCACCAATAACATCAGAACCAACCCACTAATGCCCAGATGAAATGCCATTCTATACCCCATTTCCGACCACCACGATTCAGAAAACAGGTATTCAAAACCAATACTTTTAAATCGATTGACACCATAGGTCGCCCTACAAAGATAGTAGATGATAAAGGGCAAAACTGATGCAACCCCCACTAGCACCGCATTCCTGAAATGTTTCCCGCCTTTCGCCCATGGACGGCCAGCCAACCAGAACCAGGGAATAAAAAAGACCACTGGTTCCTTGATGATCGCGGCCATCCCTAAAAGCAGACAGGATTTTAAATAGGTATTCGCTCCTGGTTTGATTAACAGTAGCTCTAATGCCAGGGCCATTAGTATCAACGCCCATGGTTCGAGGTACACTGAGGTGAAAAAATAGATCATTTCCGCCTGATAAAATAGAATCAAAGCGAAAGGTAAAATGGAAATGCTGGGCCACTTTCTAACAACCAACGGTCTCAGTATGAATAGCCAGGCGGCAATGGAGGCCAGATTTGTTAATCTGCTTGCATCAAATATGCCTAGCGACTCCTGGCCCAATGCCAGCCGAACCATGGGGGCGTTGATGAATCGACCACCGCCTGGATAGCGATAAAAAATGGTATGAAGTTCGATTGAGCTTCCTACCCAGACAAGAGAGGCGATGGCCACACAGCAATATAACCAGACTTTGCCTATCAGTGTTGACAGGAACAGACCGATCAACAGAAGCGATAGCAACAAGTAGTGGTTTCTGATCACAAAATAAGCATGTTTATTCGCTTCCCGGTGATACTCATGATCCCCGATATTGGGGAATTCCTGATTCCATGTTGATGTCAATAAAAAGACAGAAGGGAGAATAATCAACAAGGAAACCAATACTATCTCTAACCGCCCAGCATCCTGACTTCGAAGTCGATGAAAAACCGATGCGAAATAGTCCGTTGGGCTGAATTCTGGTTCGGACCCTATCCTCACCATAGCAAGAACCAGTACGATGATGGATACATAGACCCAGGGACCTAGCTCATAAACACCTAACCATGACATTGAAATGGTAATGCTTAAAAGAGAAAAGACCATGGCCGACTGACCTATTCCCAGAGAATATTGCCGCGCCCTGGCTTCCTGATGATATCGATTTAATATGGAAAACCCTCGCCATCGCATCAGTGACCAAGCAGCATAAGTCAGTCCCGCTAGAATAATGGACAATAGAACCAGCGCCACCTTCCCGGGCCTGGCAACCTGGCTGTGGTAGAGAGTGTCGTTTCCCCTAAAAGCAAAATAGGGATCTTTTCCCGCGGTAACAATTTCAAGCCCATTATCAATAAGTCCATAACTTACCACTTCATTAAATGGCACCATTTTTTCTGCAAGCTCACCGGCGTCCCAACAGATTGATCCCGATATCGATTCAAAACAAAGCCGATCTATCACTATTCGGGTATCTCCGGGAGCTGTGTCAATGCGATAGTGTTCAATTCGTTTAAGTGACAAAGCAAATTTCAGAACCTCTGCCTCGCCGGATACCTCTTCACTGGTGGAGTCGCCTTCGTTCCAACCTCGACCAATGTTGTAATATATTTTGATTGCACCCGGGGTTGCCTCGGTCAGTGAGATCGAAATAAAGGCGGGAAATCTGATCTGCTGGGAGAACAACAGAACCAAAATACCTAACGATAGAAAACCCCATATCAGCAACCTGGCAAAGATATTTTTCCGGGATAGATTCATTTCGAATTCAGCACGCTATGCAGGCGAAGGTCTAGCTTTATGCAGCAAAGCCTGTTCAACCAACCAGATGTCTTCTAATTCATCGATATCCATGGACTCCATTTTGTTCATTTTGTAGGACAAGATTTTATCGCCATAAAGTGATTGATAGTTTTCCGCTGTGGCAGGTCTGGTAATTAGTATCGCAGGACCGTTTCTGGCCACATATCGCTTTTTTTCTTGTCGTCGAAGACGACCAATGTTGGTGGCAACAGGTTGTACATAACCCCCTTCTTCCACCATTTGGCAGTCAACACTAAACTGATGAGGCACATCCATAACACTAACCAATGAATCTGCATCACTATTACTCATTCCGAGAATACATTCATCAATGGTCCTGGTGCTCCTAAGTGGGGATGTTGGCTGGAGGTAAACCACTAGCTCAAACTCAATGCCGAGATGGCGATAAAAACCGATAGCATGATTAACCACATCTAGCGCGCTGCTTTGGTCCTGGGCAAATTCCACCGGTCGGATAAACGGAACTTCCGCTCCTCTTTTTTCAGACTCGGTTGCAATTTCATGATCATCTGTTGAAACCACAACATGTGAAAGATAGCGACTTTGAAGAGCTCCGTCGATGCTATAGGCGATTAAAGGCTTATCGAGGACTGGATAGAGATTTTTTCGGGGAATACCCTTTGAGCCTCCTCGAGCTGGAATGAGACCTAATACATTCTTCGTGGTGTTCATTATGCTATTTCCTCATCATGGCCATTGCCTGCCGATATGACGATTTTCCATCAAAGGGTTCCAGCTCAAGGGTACGCAGTATTTCTCTCGCTTCTTTGTCTTTTGACGGGTTTTGCAAATATAGCTGAACAGCCTGTTCCAGCTCTGCAAAATTGTGAACCATTTTCACTCCCCCGCTTTGCACCACAGGTTGATAGTGGTCCATTTCATACCACCTGGCAACACTATCGGCATAGGACTTTTGAAGATCTCCATCAAAGGCAATGTTGATAATACATTTATCGAAAGCGGCAGCATCCAGGCTTATCGAGCCCTGGGTTGCGATCACCATATTTCCATGCATCAGTGTATTCGCTAACAAGGGGATATTTCCCATTCCACCTGACATAACAACGACGTTTGGTTTTCCTATGAGTTCTGAAAATCGCTCTTTCCAGCGACTGTCATTGGGATGAGCCCGAACCAGCAAACTCACATCTTTACCGTAGACTCCGTGGGATATTTTCTTTTGAAGAAAACTCACGATCCCCGGCTCATGGGTACCCAGTCGCTCACTATTAGCAGCGAAAACCACCAACTTATGTTTCGGGTCGATACCGATCGAACCAAGAAATATGGCTCGATCCTGGAAAACCCGTGGATCCTTATAAGCATCCATTTGAGGCCAGCCTACAATATCAATCTTATCCGCTTTCATTCCATGAAACTTCGTCAGCTCCTGTTTCATAACCTCGCTATTCACAATATAACGATCACAACCCGGGCAGATTGGACCCTTGGTGGTTGGACGATCCCAGCTACCAATTACCCCAATGGCTTTGAGATTATGTTTTCGTATACAAATTGAATAATCCCGGTAAATAAGACTTTGCACATACCACAAGACAATCATGTCGATGGGAGTTTCCTTGAAGAATTGCGCAATAGCGCGATCCGAAACCTGCCAGCTCGCATAGTAATAAGCGTAAATGAGCCGATATAACCATCGACTACCAGGAAGTGGCCAGCCAAATTTTGGTGCAACGTAGTTCCCCGCAATCACTTCTCTTTTTTGGCGCTCCCGATCCAGACCCTGCTTGAATTGATGGGCCTTAAACCCACAGAGGTGATTAAAACGATAGGATAGGTTTCCATAGTCCATGCCAATTTTGCTGAGCCTGACACTCAGTGAACGTAATATTCTCTTAGCGAGGGATTGCTGAGGTAGTGATTCACATGGCCATTCCAGCTGGCGCCACTCCACACCACCAGGCAACCTGGAACTGGACTCCTCATCGCTACTGATAACCAGAATACGTTTCTTGCCTTCGCGTTTTAGCATCGCCAGAACGTCGCTCTCCACCAGCGCCCGAAAAGCCATGGAATTTGGAACCACGATAACAAAAGCCCGGTTTTGCATTAGACAAGACCTACCCTAAAAAAGGGCCTGTTCTCCCTCTCTGGATTAATAGGCAATGGTTTTTTGGATCTGCCACTCACAGGTTGCAAGCACATCAGCGATTCTTACCCCGGCTTTTCCATCGCCGTACAAACTATCGCTCTCGTAATGCCCATGCTCCATTTGGCGCTTTATACCCTGCAAAATTTGTTGTTGATTATTTTCAACGTCGATGACATTCTTTCCTCGTTCGCGCATATTCTGTCTACTACCGATGTTTACCGTTGGGGTTCCGATAAACGCACCGTCACGAATGGCGCTACTTGAATTTCCAATTAGGCAAGTAGTCCGTTTCATTAGGGAGATATAAACGTCCGTGGGCAAATTCTTAAAATAGTGAAACTCACCAGTATCTTCATGCTCCCGGAACTTCCTGATACCTCGGGAGATACCGTCAGAGCCAGCATCTCCGTTTGGCCACAGTACGATAGCAGGGAGACCGATCTCCTTTATGGCTCGCAGGGACTGATAAATTTGCGCTTCATCTCCACCATATTCGGTAGTCACAGGATGTTGGGAGAGCAGAATAAATGGCTGATTAATATCCAGTTTATTTCCAACGCCATCTTCAAACAGATGTGTTAAATCCACCGAATCCAGATCATTAAGCATATCTGCCACCAAATCGATTCTCGGACAACCGACAAGATGGACCGTCTCTGGTCGTTCGCCCAGTTTTATAATGCGCTCGCTGGCATCCCGGCTTGCTGGAAAATGAATGTGTGCAAACTTGGTAATGGCGTGGCGAATGCTTTCGTCGATGGTTCCAGTTACCTCTCCCCCCATGGTATGCGCTAAAGCGATATTCATATAGGTCGCAGCAAGGGTGGTAGATATGGTTTCAAATCGATCACCCACTGTGATCACCACATCGGGCTTAAGACGATTAAACGCCGTGGCCAGCTCAATGAGACCAAGCCCGGTGGACTTTGCCATGGTTAAAGGCGTTTCCCCCTCTACCAGCATATGAACTTCCTCGTCCACATTGAACCCATCTTTACGTACCAGATCCACCACGGATCCATATCGATCAAGCAAAGCGGAAGCCATGGCAACAACCTGGAGCGACAAATCTGTGTGATTTTCAATCGCCTTCATGGCGGACTTTATACTGCTGTAATTCGCCCTTGAGCCAACCACGACACATATTTTTCTCATCAAATTCGTCTCTTTTTATCGCCTAATTTTTTGATGACCCGAACTCAATATCAGCGTCACTTAGCAATTGCCCTTCCGGCACATCCTGGGCAACTCTTGCACCAATGATATTTCTGAAATCCGCAGCAGAAATTCCCGATCCTGGCTTTTTATAGCACAGCATTGCCTCGGTAACCGTTTCACCCCGCTTCAGGTCAGTCCCAGCCACAATGCTTTTTTGAAAAATAAATTTCATATCTGCAAAGTCTTCGATATTGTCCTTGTCCACCGGGGTAGCCAGCATGGTCGAGATTTCCCTAACTCCTTTTACCATGTCACGAAAATCCTCAGGCTCTGATGCTAAAGGTGCATCGCTTCCGTACATGGCATTGCTAAAAGTGAGGTGCTTTTCAATGCATCTGGCTCCTTTACTAACAGCAGAAAAAGCCGCATAGTTGGTTTGGGTGTGGTCCGAAAAACCAATGGGACAGTGATAACGATCCTGCATCTCATCCAAGACATTTAGCCCCACCCTTTGCACCGGACATGGATACATGGAAGTGCACTGTAGCACCGTTAAATCTGTTTGATCCAGTTCGTTCACAGCAGCGTCCAATTCCTCCCAGTTACTCATCCCAGAGGAAAGTAATATCGGTTTTCCCGTGGACTTCAGTTTAGCAAGCAATGGTAAGTTGGTTACCTCTCCAGAAGGTACTTTATATCGGTCAATTCCAATTTCTTCCAACCAGTCTACCGCTAATTCTGAAAAAGGAGATGACGCAAATTCAATACCAATGCTATCGCAGTGATTTTTGATTTGCTTCCACTGATCCAGCGAAAAGCCAGTTCGATTAAAATAGTCAAAACGACTTTCCGCTGAAAAATATCCCGGCGAGGGAGCATTACTGAGTGTTTCTGCCTCAGCGATATGGGTTTGGTATTTCACCACATCCGCGCCTAGCTCCTGGGCAAGATCAGCCAGTTTTAGCGCATTACCAAAACTACCGTCATGCACGGAACCAACCTCTGCGATTATGAGTACATCATTCATATAATTTGATACCTGCGGTGTCCGTAACGGATGGAACAGTTCCTGAAAAAGGGCCCATCCTGATAGAGAAACCATTAATCATTTCATTATCCGGGCCACTATTCAGGTGGTCATAGTTTTTCTATTCGTTTAATCTGTTCTTCGATTTCTGCCATGGCAGACTCAGCCCGGGCCAGTTTCTGTTTTTCTTTTTCAACAATATCTGCCGGAGCATTGGCGACGAATTTTTCGTTTCCAAGTTTTCCTGTCAGACGACCCACTTCCTTCCGGGCATTATCCATTTCTTTTTGGAGCCGGCCCAATTCCGCCTCCTTATCGATCAAATCGGCTAGGGGAATCAGGATTTTGGCTTCTCCAGCAAGTTTCATCGCTGACTCAGGCACTTCATTGGAATCAACCATATCAACGCTCTCTGCTTTAGCCATAAAAGCGAATGTGGCCGCATTTTCTTTCCAGACAGCCTGCTGTTCCTTACTGAGATCAGACAATAACACTGGTACTTTCTTCCCTGGGGAAATATTCATCTCTCCCTTAATTTGCCGTACAGCCTGAATAGCGTCCATCAACCAAACCATTTGACCTTCTGCAACATCATCCACTTTCCGCTGTTCCGGCGCTGGATAAGGCTGATTCATAATGGTGTCACCGGTACGACCAGCATATGGGGCGATTTGTTGCCATATTTCCTCGCTGATAAAAGGCATAATGGGATGAATCAGTCGCATTGCTGCCTCGAAAACGCGCACCAGCGTCCGGCGAGTCCCTATTTGCAACTGAACAGAAGCTTCATCACTATCCAATCCGGAATCATTGAGTACGGGTTTACATAACTCCAGATACCAGGAACAATAGTTGTCCCAAATAAACTCATAGATTTCTCTGGCAGCCAGGTCAAAACGATAACTCTCGACGTTCTGCGCTACTTTTTGCTCTGTCCGCTGCAACCTGGAGATAATCCAGCGATCTGCCAAAGACAAGGTGAAAGCGTCATCAGCCTGTCCGCAGTTCCTGTCTTCGCATTGCATGAGCACGAATCTCGCCGCATTCCAGATTTTGTTGCAAAAGTTTCGGTATCCTTCGGTTCGTCCCAGATCAAAATTAACATCACGACCATTTGAAGCCAGTGCAGCAAACGTAAACCGTAAGGCGTCGGTTCCGAAGCTCGGGATTCCATCTGGAAAATCGTCCCGGGTCTGCTGGTCGATTTTTTTTGCGAGGTGGGGCTGCACCATTCCTTTAACACGTTTTTCTACTAATGTTTCCAATTCGATGCCGTCAATGATATCGATAGGATCAAGCACATTACCTTTGGACTTGGACATCTTCTGACCATGGGCATCACGTACCAATCCGTGAATATAGACCTGCTTAAAAGGCACCTGTCCCATGAACCGGGTTCCCATCATGATCATACGGGCAACCCAAAAGAAGATAATATCAAAACCGGTAACCAGAACACTGGTCGGGTAAAAAGCCTGTAGACGGTCTGTTTGCGCCGGCCAACCCAGGGTAGAGAAAGGCCATAATGCCGAACTAAACCACGTATCCAGCACATCTTCATCCTGACGAAGTAACAATGCCTCGTCCAGAGAATACTTTTCTCTTACGGCCTCCATGGTTTTGCCAACGTAAATATTGCCTTCCTCATCATACCAGGCGGGAATTCGATGCCCCCACCATATCTGCCTGGATATACACCAGTCTTCAATATTCTCAAGCCATTGATAATAGGTTTTACTCCAATTTTCAGGAACAAATTGAATGCTGCCGTCTCTCACCACATTGATTGCCGGGTCAGTTATAGCCGCTTTGCCCCCTGGTCTTCCGTCTTCCTGCACATCCCGAGTGAGATCCACATACCATTGATCGGTTAAATATGGTTCTACAATGGCATTCGTTCTGTCACCTCTTGGTATCATCAGTTTATGGTCATCCACTTTTTCCAACAAACCGATTTCATCCAAATCGTTAATGATTTGCTTGCGAGCCTCGCTACGATCCATTCCAACGTATTGAGCTGGAATCAGCTCTCCTTCGTCGATCTCACTATCATTAATATTTGGGCGAATGGCAGCATCATCAGTAAATAGATTAATAAGACCGCCATGAGGTTGATTGATCATCACGTCGCTATGACGATGACGCATCCATACCTGATAGTCGTTAAAATCATGAGCAGGAGTAATTTTCACACAACCAGATCCAAATTCGGGATCCACGTACTCGTCAGCAATAATGGGAATTTTCCGATTTGTCAGGGGCAGGTGAACGTATTTCCCGACCAGCCTCTGATACCTTTCATCTGAAGGGTGAACCGCAACGGCACTGTCACCTAACATGGTTTCAGGACGCGTTGTTGCCACAACCAATACCTCTTCTGAATCCACAACGGGGTAACGTAAATGCCAAAGATGTCCCTGCTCTTCCTCGGACAAAACTTCAAGATCAGATAGTGCCGTGTGTAAAACCGGATCCCAGTTGACCAGCCTCTTACCCCGATAAATAATGCCGTCATCATATAGCTGAACAAAAACCTCATTCACAGCATCGCTCAAACCTTCATCCATGGTGAAACGCTCATTATCCCAATCCGGCGAAGCACCCATGCGGCGAAGTTGTTGAGTAATCATTCCTCCAGACTCTTCTTTCCACTGCCAAACCTTCTCAATGAATTTTTCCCGACCATAGTCGTGACGGGTTTCCCCGTTGGCATTGATGAGTCGTTCAACCACCATTTGCGTGGCGATCCCTGCATGATCCATCCCGGGCTGCCAAAGTGTCGGAATACCTTTCATTCGATGGTAACGAGTTAAAGCATCCATGATAGTGTCCTGAAACGCATGCCCCATGTGTAAGCTACCTGTGACATTGGGAGGTGGAATCATGATGCAATAGGTGGGGGTTCCCGGAGTCGCCTCCCTGGGAGAAAAATGGTCTTTTTCTTCCCAATACTGGTACCAGCGGGTTTCTATATCATGCGGGTTATAGGATGTTTCCAATGCCATGGTCTGGAGTCTAGTATCGTTTGATGCGCCTATTGACGCGGTAAAACTTCGTTCGTTCTCTATTCAGGGGGGGTAGTTAGTTGTGTTCTTCGACCCAGGCTGTACTATCCAAATTCGGTTTTAGCGTCATAGCTGATGAATCTTTGGTTCAATGCCATTTTCACGGTAATACCGAAATCGTACTCGACCCAGTTGTTTTTGCTCAGCATTATCCACAATAAAATCGGCGATCCTTTTGTATTTAGCAGCATCTATAGGAACTTCCGCCTGTAACGATATAAGGAGATCAAGATCCTCAACGCCACTATTCCCGGGACCAATCTGTATCGGAAATTTGCGCCAATCCATACCGGGCTCCCGGAGAGCATGGGGAACAAAGCTTTCCTGGGAAAAAGTCCATAGCAAACTATCAAGGAATCTGCTTTGTTGTTGGTCCCCGGTTTGCATATAGATCTTCATCCCCCGTTCATGGGCTTTATTTGCAATTCGACAAGCTACTTTAAGTTTCCCGGCGTCGTCAACGGGACCAAGCAAATAAAAATCAACCTGCTCCATCATCCTACCGATTACAGGAAATTAACCAAACAATAATCAAAACCCGATAAAGTTGTCAGAGTTAGCTGGCACGGTCGATCAAAAACTCAACCAATAATGGAACAGGTCGTCCGGTTGCACCTTTTTCACCCCCAGATTTCCATGCTGTTCCCGCAACATCAAGGTGAGCCCAATTGAAGTTACTCGCGAAATGCTTCAAAAAGCAGGCGGCAGTAACCGCACCGGCGCCTTTCCCGCCGATGTTCGCAAGATCGGCAAAATTACTTTTGAGCTGTTTATCATAGGCATCCCATACGGGCATCCGCCAGGCCCGATCCCCAGCGGCCTGACCCGCCTTGTCAAGCTCTTCTGCCAAACTATCGCAGTTGCTGAAAAGTCCACTTGCCTGCTCTCCTAATGCGACAACGCATGCACCGGTGAGCGTGGCAATATCAACCACCGCCACAGGTTTAAAACGTTCCGCATAGGTTAGCGCATCACATAATATCAGTCGTCCTTCAGCATCAGTATTCAGTATTTCAATGGTCTTTCCTAACATACTCGTGACGATGTCTCCGGGTTTGTTGGCAGCACCATCTGGCAGGTTTTCGCTGGCGGGGACGATACCCACGACATTTAGCCTCAAACCCATTTCTGATGCGGCAACCAACGCACCAAACACACTAGCGCCGCCGCACATGTCATATTTCATTTCATCCATGGCTCCAGCCGGTTTAAGAGAAATACCACCAGCATCAAATGTCAAACCCTTACCCACTAACACGACGGGCTTTTGTCCCTTTTTACCACCGTTGTACTCCATCACGATTAACTTGGCGGGTTCCCTGCTACCCCTGGAAACGGACAGGAATGATCCCATTTTTAGCCGTTTCATTTCCGCCTCCTCCACGATCCTGGTTTTAATGTTGTGGGTTTTTTGAAGGCCTTTTGCCTGCTTGGCAAGATAGGTTGGTGTGCAAACATTACCAGGCAAATCAGCAAGGTTTCTCGCTAGCTCCACTCCATGCGCCATAGCGCTGCCTTCTGTCACTGCCTGACGGCTTTCCTTACTCTGATCTTTCGAAACCACCAGGGAAACCTTCTTAAGAGAGGATGGTTTTATTTTACCGCTGCGTGTCGCGGTATACTTGTATTGGGACTCACCCACTGATTCAATGATATTCCTTGCTGCACGATAGGCGCTTATCGTCTGTGGCAGACTATCGAGCAATGCCAAATCGGCAGACTTTATTGACGCGGAAGAAAGCGCTTTTGTAGTACAGGAAACGGCTTTTCTTAATCCCGCCAGATCAAGGCTATCGATCTTACCAAGCCCAAGTAGCATGACTCTTTCTGCCTTTATCCCGACGATGTCGTAGAGAATCTGAGTGGCACCGATTTCAGCACTAAAATCACCACGCTCCAGGAAGCTGGTTAGCTGGTGATCGCTTACGAGATCCACTCGTTGCCCCGATGTCGTTAACGCTGCAGTCTTACCTCGATAGACACCTAGTACCAGACAAGGTGAAGCCAATTTTGCTACGTCATTGGTTTTTACTGAAAAGTCCACGTTTACTCCGATTCTCTAATCACTATCTTTGATTCATCTTCTTAAGTCGCTCTGTTAAATCTGACCAGAGCTGTCTATACTCGCTACCTTATTTTCCGCTGGTATCGACAACATTCACGCCAGTAATATGATTAACCTGAGTCCACGAATCCCATGCCGGGATTATATCAAGGCTTTTGTCGCGGGTATCTATTTAAATTATGCAATACCGCCTTGCAGCGGTGGTTCCCATAAGAAACTGTCATCAAAAACCAGGATCGAACGTCAATAAGCATCAGGAAAAACGTATACTCACGGACCATGTCACTTCTCATCATCCATCGCGCATTTATTAAAGAGGTACTTCAGACCTGTACTGCGGTTACGGCGATTTTATTTTCCATTTTTCTCGTTACTCGATTAGTGGGATTCCTGCGAGAAGCCGCCGAAGGAGATATTCCTATCAACAGTGTATTTTTGTTGCTGCTTCTCAAAATGATCACTTATCTTGATATCCTCATCCCACTGGTTCTCTTTATTTCGACATTACTGGTGATGGGACGATGGATTCGGGATAACGAACTCACAATCATTAACGCTTGCGGCATCGGCATGGCAGAGTTTCTCAAACCCGCAATGGTCCTGTTTGCCATTGTCGGTTCAGTGGTAGCCCTTTTTGCAATGTACCTGTCTCCGCTGTCTGCGGAGGTGGGCCGCTCCATGGAATATGAATTTAGAACTCGCACAGATGCCACGGGAATTACACCGGGAGTTTTTACCGAAACCCGGGGTGGAACCGGTGTTTATTTTGTCGAGGGCTATGATCAGGACACAGACACCTTTCAAAACATTTTCGTTTATAACGGCAATGACGAAGAAGGCCTGGTAGTAGCTAATAGTGGTTACAAAACTGTTGATGTAAAAACTAATGACGATTTTCTGGTGTTAAAGCACGGAACCCAATATCGTGGCAGCGCGGGTTCCTCAAAGTATGTGGTCATGGATTTTGAAACCTATGCGGTTCGCTTGCGACAACGAGCGAAAAATAATTTCGTATTACCCGTAAAAGCCCGTCCCACACTCGACCTGCTAAAAGAGGAACATCACACTGCAATTGGGGAGCTACATTGGAGAATTAGCAAAGTTATTATGCTACCCATACTGCTTATCTTTGCCCTCTCCTTTTCTTCAATCACCTACCGCAGCGCACGCTTTCCCGGCATGTTTTCTGCACTGCTCATTTATTTTACCTACTCGAATGTCCTTGGACTTGGAGTGGCACTCATAAGAAAGGGTTCTGTTAATCCCCATTTGGCACTTTGGGTGATACATCTTTGTTTTTTGGCCGTTGCGATTTATATGTTCCGCCGCCGCTGTCTTAGCAAACCACTGATTCCAGGACTATCCAGCGCATGACCAAGACATGATCAGCATATGACCAATACATGAAGATCCTTGATCGTTACCTCGGAAGAATTATCCTGCAGTACACCATGATCAGCATGCTGGTTCTGCTTGGTCTTTTTGTATTCGTCAGTTTTCTGGATCAACTCGGGAATCTTGGCAAAGGAAACTATAACCTGGGCGAAGCCATCGCCTTTGTCGGTTTTACTATTCCAAGGATGATTTACGAAATATTTCCTATGGCTGCGCTACTTGGCACCATGATTGGACTTTCCATGTTGGCTAACGACTCTGAATTGATCGTCATGCGGGCCAGCGGCGTTTCGATGATCCAAATTTCCATGGCCGCATTGAAGATGGGGGCTATTTTCGTCCTCGCCGCAATTTGCATCGGTGAACTTCTCGCGCCTTACAGCGAAACCAAAGCTCAGCGCCTAAAGGCCGAAGCAATGCAGCAGGACATCAAACAACATACCAATTTCGGTTTATGGATGCGAGACACCGCAACCTATGTGAATATTGGCGAAGTACTTCCGGATTTAACCCTTCTCGCCATCAAGGTTTTTGAATTCGACCCTAACAACAGACTCAGAACCATGGTTTCAGCGGATGAAGGCTATTTCCAGGACGGTTCATGGGTTTTGAGAAATGTGAAGCAGACCGTGGTGAATCTGGAAGGTCAGACCAAAACTCTCGAAGCCGGGCTCGCCGCATGGGAGTCCAGAGTAACGCCCCAAATTCTATCGGTTTTCCTGATCAAACCCGATCAACTGTCTTTCTGGCAATTAAATCGATATATCAATCACTTGAAACAAAATCAGCAAAAAACAGACGCTTATGAACTGGCGTTCTGGAATAAGCTAATGCTACCGATTTCTACCGCAGTTATGGTTATTCTCGCGATCCCCTTTGTTTTCGTCAGTATTCGCTCTGGCACCATGGGAAGGAACCTGTTTATTGGAATTATGCTGGGTTTGGGTTTTTACGTCGCCAACAAAGGCTTTGGCTACGTTGTTCTTGCGTCCGGATTAAGTCCACTATTCGGAGCAACATTACCCATAGTGGCCTTTTTGACTCTCGCCATTGTCATGATGAGACGGATCCATTAAGTGGACCCGATCATCCATCGAATTTCGCACACTACATTCGATTTTTGTATTCCTTTCGCCTTGAGAAAGGCTAAACCAGAAAAATCCAGGCGCTGATTTACTGCGCTATTGCAGTCCACCAAGAAGTCTTCCCTGATTTCCGACCGGGCCGATATTTAGCGTTTTGAATATGCGCCAATACAATGCGGTATCTGAAGAAACAATAGGTTTGCCGATAGAGGTTTCGAGCTCTCTATCAATGGACACCATGCGTTGTGGCAATCCATCTGCACGGCGAAAGTTTGGCATACCAATAAACTACCCCGCAGCAAGCTACGGGGTATTAGAATAGAGTAAGCTGATAGTTATGGTGAATCTGTTTATATTGTTGCCCTTGATTCTTGACATAATTTTTGATCATTTCTTCGTCTCCATGCTTTCCCACCGTACTGGCAAAATATCCGTCTGACCAAAACTCACCTCCCCATAGGGCTTTCCTAACCTCGGGGTAACGACGAAATACTTCTCTCGCTGTGATACTTTTCAACGTTCGTACCAGCTTTGTCACGCTGTAAGTCGGTACCGACTGAACCAGAAAATGAACATGGTCCTTATCCGTACCAATCTCTAAAAAGTTAATTTGGTATCGCTTCTCAATATCAAGACAAATTTCCCGAAGTATTTCATCCACGGCTTCGTCAAACACTACCCGCCTATACTTCGACGGAAATACCAAATGGTAGAGTAATACCGTAACATTATGGCTTCTATGAATATAATCGCTCACCCATACATCTTACGCCCCAAGGAGCGGGGAATTAAACCCTAAGAGATTAACCACAATGGCTTCTGCTCCCGGAGCCTGTTCCGCGACGTACTCCATGGATTTCTTCGCCAATTCCCCGGGGAATATCCATACCTGATCATTCACTTCCTGTTGGGTTGCATAAAAACCCTGATCAACAAAATTTCCAGAATAGATCACATCCAAACCCGCATCTTTTAAAAAACGGGTAATGCCGTCTCTCCAGTCTGGTCAGTAGTACACAGAATTCAATGCAATTTTTTCCACATTCATTTCCCTTAGCGCTTCTACCAGACACATTCCCGCCATGTGAAGAACAGTTTGGTACTTGTCTTCCATGCGGTCACAAAATTCCCGGTTTTTTTCTGGCGTTTTGCCGCCTGCATGCACCCAATTTGTTCCCACCTGACCACATACATCGACCCCATTATTAGCCATGCATTCGACATACTCTTCCAACAAGTGGAAATTATCTGTTCGCTGGCTTAGTTCATGTTCATATTGAGGCAAATGAAGCATTCGTCCATGCACTCCAACCGTCTCCGGAGCGATTTTTAGGAAATCCGTTGGCCCCGCGTCGAAATCATGGGGCGGCGAAGTAAACGCGACCTGGTGGGGGAAGAGTTTGTTTTTTTCATCGAACCATCTTTGTGGTTTCATACAGTTTCCTCTTTGTGTTTGTTACTTTCATGGCGTATTCGCTGACATCGTCTCTATCATGTGAAATATGCCACAAAGCTGTTTGTTTAATGTGAGATTCTTGTCAGAGAACGAATTCTAGGGAGTTGATTCGTAGGTGGCATCGTCTGGTACAGGCACTCCAATGTCAATAATCAACCCCTGATTCAGCCAGTCGATTATCAATGTCTCAAGGGTGATCCCCTCACCCATTTGCTCACCAACCTGTTCCAGATTTTTTTGAGCTAATAATCCATCAATGATCGCTGATTGCTGCGAGGTTATTTTTCTTACTATCGTGCTATTACCGTCATTGTGAATGATCCATTGGCTCATCTGTTTCGTCGGCTCATTACCTGGCTCTCCACTACTTATCTTATTGTATTGCTCCACAGTGTTAAAGCTCATCTGAACATGATGGAATGAAGGCTGGAACTCAATCAACAATTGGGGCCATTGTTCTTCGCTAAACAGCCCAAGCATCTCAGCAGGCACAGCTTCTTCCTTTGGAGTCTTAACTATTTGATCCAGTAGCTCCTCATATTCCAGCATTTCAATTAGTGGCTCTCCCGCTATTGCAGGGCAGTTAGTTCGAATTAGCCTGATGAGTTCAGATTTGGTTGTTGAATCATCCAGCAGAATTTCGTTCCCAGCCAGTCTCTCAAGATAGGCCTTGGTCACCCTGAACCACAGAGTTCTTCGGGCACTTTGGACACTTTTATCGGGATATACCATGGGTTATTTCGTCCTTCGGTTAGTCAGGATTTTATGCGTGGGTCTAATTGTGTTATGTTCGCCATCGCCATATCGACCTGGTTTGTTATCCGACATTGTTAACGACATACCACATTGGTATATTGCGCCTCTAATCTAATCTCTTCACAAAAAATGAACAATAGCAAAATCGCGTTTCTCGGGCTCGGTGTTATGGGGTACCCCATGGCGGGGCATTTGGCGAAACATGGACACGAGGTTCGTGTCTATAACCGCACTACCGCCAAGGCCGGGAAGTGGGTTGAAGAACACGGAGGACAAAGCGCCGCTACTCCAGCCGAAGCCGCCGAGGGTGCCGATTTCGTTTTCGCATGCGTCGGAAACGATGACGATCTTCGAAGCGTTACTATCGCCAATCACGGTGCGTTTCAAAACATGAAAAAAGGGAGCGTTTTTATCGACCATACAACGGCATCAGCGAACGTCGCCAGGGAGCTCTATCATGTGGCTCAGGATTCCGGTTTCGATTTCCTTGACGCCCCGGTGTCTGGCGGTCAGGCGGGAGCGGAAAACGGAATTCTTACGGTGATGATTGGTGGTGATCAGCCTGTTTTCGAGCGTGCCAAACCCTATATCGATTGTTTCTCCCAAGCGGCCAAACTAATGGGAGAATCCGGCGCCGGACAGCTAACCAAAATGGTCAATCAGATTTGCATCGCCGGACTGGTCCAGGGCCTTTCCGAGGGCGTCGCTTTTGCAGCCAACGCGGGTTTGGATGCTAATCTTGTATTCGATGTAATATCAAAAGGTGCCGCTCAGTCCTGGCAGATGGTTAATCGCTCAGAGACCATGGTAGCAAACCAGTTTGAATTTGGGTTTGCAGTGGACTGGATGCGTAAGGATCTCGGATTGTGCTTTGATGAAGCGAAATCTAATGGCTCAGAGCTTCCGGTCGCAAAAATCGTAGACTCTTTTTATGGAGATGTTCAGGCAGCGGGTGGAAATCGATATGATACGTCAAGCCTGGTTACCCGTTTACCCCGCAAGGATCTTTCCTAACGAAGTTCCGATGAATATTTCACTCCACGAATAGAAGGTGGGGTGAGATAGGTTTATCATCGGCTAAAGCTGTTTGAAGGGCTCCAGAGCGAAACGCCTATTTTCTCGCCCAAAGGCCAATTCAAAGACTTTTTCCTGCTTCCGGGCTCATCTTTGGAATCCGCCTTTGAGTGCTATTTGGATATCCCTCTCCAATTGAATTCAAAGAAGTGTTGTCCCGTCGATGCACAGGGCGTCATTTTCGCTAATTCCTATTCAACCTATGGGCGTTCCAGCGGTTTAGGGTCACTGTTTTGTTCCACACGCCATTGTCATTAGGTCCTGCCAGATATTGTCTGGTCGGATATGGCCCCGCCGGATATTGGAAGTCGACTTTTCGTTAGTAGTTCTAGTTCGCGGTATTGCCGCAATTTAACCGCGCTAACGTTGTTCTCCTAAGCTGTTCTCCTAATGAACCTGTGGTTCAGTAGCGACAAGTGTCATTTTTTCCTGCTCTGTGGGACTCCTGATATCGTTGATAGTAATCAGGAAGCTAACGTCCTTACCTGCCAAAACATGGTTGGCATCAATGGTAATTTTTCCATTTTCGATTTTCGTTACCACAAAATGTAGAATATCTCCGCTACTACTTTCAGCGTCCATTTTAGCGCCAAGGCAGCGCATCTCAGGCGGTGCGTTTTCGATGTCATCGGTAAAGGTCAAACCAGTGTCATGAGGTCCGAACGCCTCCTGCCAGGGAAGATTCACCGTTACCTCATCTCCCTTTTTCTTTCCTTCCAGAGCTACCTCTATTTGATCAAAAAGCTCATGCTTACCGCCATGGTAATAGCTGATTGGAACATCCCTATATTCAACAATATTGTCCTGATCATCTTTTATCAAAAAGGAAATGGACACTACTGTTCCTTTGGAAATAATCATGATCGGTAGATGGCGTGGTTTAAAACCGGGGAACAAAAGCAGGTGTACAGAAGAAACCTGTACACCTTGAGGTATTGCTGAACTACTGGCGCAACTTTCGCAGCTTCTCGATGGAACGAAGTTGCGCTACAGCGTTGGCTAGCTCTGCCTTAGCCTGAGCGTAATCCAGTTCCGCTGCGCCATCTTTCATCGCTTCTTCCGCCCGTTGCTTGGCTTCGTTTGCCGAAGCTTCGTCCAATTCCCCGCCTCTTACGGCAACATCGGAGAGAATGGTAACAACATGAGGTTGTACCTCAAGAATTCCGCCAGAGATAAAGAAAAATTGCTCTTCTTCATTTTCCTGCAGAACCCGCACATCCCCAGGATTAAGTTTAGTAATCAAAGGCGTATGGCCCGGGGCAATACCAAGCTCACCAACTTCTCCTGGAGCGAAGACCATTGACCCCTGACCAGACCAGATTTCTTTTTCTGCGCTAACTATATCTACTTGAATGTTTGGCATATGTTTTTCCCCGATCGAATTTGCTAAAAAAGACTATTCGAAATATTTGGAATGATGTCGTAACTCAAGGACGGAGCGTTAGCTCATATCCTTGGCTTTTTCAATTACTTCATCAATACCACCAACCATATAAAATGCCTGCTCAGGCAGGTGATCATAATCACCGGTTACGATACCCTGGAAGGCTTTGATAGTATCCTTCAGAGAAACATATTTGCCCGGCGCTCCAGTGAAAGTTTCCGCCACGGTAAATGGCTGGGAAAGAAAACGCTGAATACGACGCGCTCGACCTACAGCCTGTTTGTCCTCTTCAGACAATTCATCCATACCCAAAATGGCAATGATATCCTGCAACTCTTTATATCGTTGTAGCGTTCCCTGAACCGATCGGGCTGTTTCATAATGCTCGTTACCGATGACCAACGGATCAAGCTGGCGTGAAGTCGAGTCAAGCGGATCTGCCGCAGGATAGATTCCCAATTCTGCGATTTGGCGTGACAATACCAGGGTTGCATCCAGGTGAGCAAATGTCGTCGCTGGGGAGGGGTCAGTCAAGTCATCCGCAGGAACGTAAACCGCCTGGAATGAGGTAATGGAACCGACCTTCGTCGAGGTAATACGTTCCTGAAGTGCCCCCATCTCGTCAGCCAGTGTTGGCTGGTAACCTACCGCAGAAGGCATACGGCCAAGCAGTGCAGATACTTCGGTTCCCGCAAGGGTGTATCGATAGATATTATCGATAAACATCAATACGTCCCGTCCTTCATCACGAAAATATTCCGCCATGGTCAAACCAGTTAGAGCAACACGAAGTCTGTTTCCTGGTGGCTCGTTCATTTGTCCGTAAACCATCGCTACCTTATCCAGTACGCCAGCCTCAGTCATTTCATGATAGAAGTCATTCCCTTCCCGGGTTCGCTCACCAACGCCGGCGAAAACGGAAAGGCCACTGTGAGCAGATGCGATATTGTTGATCAGTTCCAGCAGCGTTACTGTCTTACCTACGCCCGCACCACCGAATAAACCAACCTTGCCACCTTTCGCAATGGGCATGATCAGATCGATAACCTTGATGCCTGTTTCCAGCAATTCAACACTTGCTGCCTGGTCTTCATAGCTAGGCGCCGCGCGGTGAATAGGCATTCTGACTTCGGTTTGTACTTCACCCGCTTCATCCACCGGATCTCCAAGTACGTCCATAATACGTCCTAATGTGTCTGCTCCAACAGGAACGGAAATCGGTGCGCCAGTGTTGCTTACTTCAACACCTCTGCGCAAACCATCAGAAGAACCCATGGCGATACAGCGAACCACGCCATCGCCCATTTGCTGTTGGACTTCCAGTGTTAAGCCACCGCCCGCTATTTTTAATGCGTCATAGACTTTTGGCACATCTCCCCGAGGGAATTGTACGTCGACAACCGCTCCAATAATCTCTACGATATTTCCAGAACTCATGGTTCGAAAAACCTCTACTTAATATTTAAATTTGTTCAAAAAAGACGCTAAACCCGGTCAACAATGACTAGACGGCCGCCGCACCACTAACAATTTCTGACAATTCCTGAGTAATCGCTGCCTGCCGGGCCTTGTTATAAACAAGCTGCAAGTCATCGATCAGGTTTCCAGCATTCTCCGTCGCTGATTTCATAGCTACCATTCTGGCAGCCTGTTCACAGGCGGAGTTTTCAGCAACAGACTGATATACCAATGACTCGATATATCGGGACATCAAAACATCAATGACGTTTTTCGCTTCAGGCTCATAGATATAGTCCCAATGATGATTCATTTTGCCTTCATCGATCTCAAGCTCGTTCGGTTGAATTGGAATCAACTGCTCAACCGTGGGCTTTTGGGTCATGGTGTTAACAAATTCATTGCTAACAATAAGCAAGCGATCGATTTCGCCATTCATATAGGCATCCATCATTACTTTTATGGCACCAATCAATTCTTCAAGCTGAGGTGCATCGCCAAGATCTGTTGCCTCACTAACAACATTGGCGTTAAACCGTTTGAAAAAAGCACTTGCCTTTTTTCCAACAACAGACACATCAACCCGTACTCCCTTCTCGTCCCATTCTGACATTGAGTTGATGGCTTTCCGAAATAAATTGACGTTTAAACCACCACATAGGCCTCTGTCACTGGAGACAATGATATAGCCCACTGCTTTTACTTCGCGCTCAATGCCGTAAGGATGTTTATATTCCGGATTCGCATGGGCAAGGTGAGCCACAACATTACGCATTTTGCTTGCATAAGGTCGTGCTGTTGCCATACGCTCCTGAGCCCGTCGCATCTTACTGGCCGCCACCATCTCCATCGCTTTGGTAATCTTTCTTGTATTACCAATGCTTTTGATCTGGGTTCGGATTTCTTTAGCGCCTGCCATATTACGAAGTACCTGTCTGTCTAGCTTTTAGTCTCAAATAAAACGGTAACCAATTAGTTACCGTTTTTCTTGAAATCGTCTAGTGCACTACGTAGTCCGGCGATAACTTCGTCGTTATAGGCACAGTTTTCGTTGATCTCGTCCATCAAACCACCATGGTTTGATTTCACATAAGCCTGCATTGATCGCTCGAAGTCAACGACGTCGGCCACGGCCACATCGTCGATGTAACCTTCGTTTGCGGCAAACAAAGACAGCGCCATTTCAGCAACAGACATTGGCTGGTATTGCGGTTGTTTCATCAATCCCATTACACGCTCACCCCGCTCAAGCTGCTTACGGGTTGCTTCATCAAGATCGGATGCGAATTGCGAGAATGCGGCAAGCTCACGGTATTGAGCCAATGCCAATCGAATACCACCACCCAGTTTCTTAATGATTGGTGTTTGCGCAGAACCACCTACCCGGGACACCGATAGGCCGGCGTTGATTGCAGGACGAATACCGGCATTGAACAGATCCGTTTCCAGGAAGATCTGGCCGTCTGTGATGGAAATTACGTTAGTGGGTACGAATGCAGAGACGTCACCCGCCTGGGTTTCAATGATGGGAAGGGCGGTGAGTGAACCTGTTTTACCTTTTACTTCGCCGTTGGTTAACTTCTCTACTTCATCTTCGTTAATTCTAGCCGATCTCTCAAGTAATCTTGAGTGAAGATAGAAAACGTCACCGGGATACGCTTCACGCCCTGGAGGACGTTTCAGCAAAAGTGAAATTTGTCGATAAGCCCAAGCCTGCTTTGTCAAGTCATCATAAATAATCAGAGCATCTTCGCCTTTGTCGCGAAAGTATTCGCCCATGGTACATCCTGCATAGGGTGCAATGAATTGCTCCGCAGCAGAATTGGATGCAGATGCTGCAACAATGATGGTATGGTCCATCGCGCCATGCTCTTCAAGTTTGCGTACAACACCAGCAATACTCGATGCTTTTTGGCCAATTGCTACATAGATACACTTGATACCAGTATCTTTCTGGTTGATGATGGCATCCACCGCAACCGCAGTTTTACCCGTCTGACGATCGCCGATAATCAACTCCCGTTGCCCACGTCCAATTGGAACCATGGAGTCGATGGATTTCAATCCGATTTGTACAGGTTGGTCGACGGACTTTCGTGCGATTACACCAGGCGCAACTTTCTCAATTGCGGAAACACCAGAATATTCGATCGGGCCTTTACCATCAATGGGCTTACCCAATGAGTCGACGACTCGTCCTAACAACGATTCCCCCACAGGTACCTCAAGAATACGTCCGGTACATTTTACGGTATCACCTTCCTTAAGGTGTTTATAGTCACCCAGGATAACTGCACCGACAGAGTCTTTTTCCAGGTTCAAGGCAAGACCATAGGTTTCCCCAGGGAACTCAAGCATCTCGCCCTGCATTGCTTCGCTCAAGCCATGGATACGTGCGATACCATCGGTTAGCATCACGATGGTGCCCTCTGTACGGGCCTCCGCATTGGCTTCAAAGTTCTTGATTCTATCCTTGATCAGCTCGCTGATCTCGGAGGGATTCAATTGAATGGACATTTCTACAATTCCTCTAAATTAGGAGATATAGACTACTTTAGTCGATAATGACCTAAGCGCCTATTGCACCAACAAGTTGTTCAAGTTGAGCCCTGACTGAGCCATCAACGACCCAGTCTCCCGCTCGGATAACAGCACCGCCCAGAAGTTCGTCATCAACATCAAATTCAAGTTTGACTGTACGTCCAAGCCTGGCTTCCAATGCATCAACAAACTGCTTTTGCTCTGGTTCGTCAATGCTGGTTGCTGTCGTCATGGTTGCCTCAACCACTCGCTCGGCTTCGGATCTTTTTTCAGCATAAACGCTTGCTATTTCTGGCAGTGCGTTTACTCTTGAATTTTTGACTAGTAACTTCACAAGATTGATAGCCTCATCATTAAGATGATCACCACCAACGCTGATAATCAGCTCTTCGAGCTGTTGGGAGGACACGTGTGGATCACTGATCACCCCCCCAAGGGATTCATCCCTGGCGATGGACGCCAGCAAATCAACCATTGTTCCCCAGCCTGCGAGATTGTTTTGCTCCTCGGCCAATTCAAAAATGGCATGAGCATACGGCCGCGCTATATTGCTTAAATCAGACATTTAAATACACTCATTTAAAAATTCGGCGTCTACAGTTACGCAATTACAGCTTGGCAGCCAACTGTTCCAGCAGCTCAGAATGAGCTTTAGGATCAATTTCTTTTTTAAGAATCTGCCTGGCACCCGCAACCGCCAGCTCACTGACCTGGCCACGTAATGCTTCTTTCGCCTTATTGAGTTCTGTTTCGATTTCGTCACGTGCCGAATTCAAAATTCTCTCGCCTTCATCTTTAGCAGTGGACTTGGCTTCTTCAACCAGCTCACTTCCACGCTTTTCAGCTTTGCCAATGATTTCATTTGCCTGAGCTTTTGCCTGCACAACGAACTGTTCTGCCTGCTTGCGACCTTCTTCTTCTGCCTGTTGGCCTTTTTCCGCAGCGGCGAGACCATCAGCGATAGTCGTTCGACGTTCGTTAATAGCGCCAAGAATCGGCGCCCAAACAAATTTTCTGCTAAACCACACAAACACGATGAAGAACACCATCTGCCATAACAGAGTGACATTAATATTCATCTTGCTAAACCCCTACTTGTTAATCGTTAATCGCCGAAGCTGGCAGACAACGCCAGCCACAAACGGATCTAGGCGCCAGCGCCCGGAGCGACAACAAATAGAATGTACATGGATACACCGACCGCGATCATGGGTACTGCGTCAACCAGGCCCATTACAATGAAAAACTGGGTGCGAAGCATTGGGATAAGCTCAGGTTGGCGAGCGGCTCCCTCAATGAAACGGCCTCCAAGGCCGCCGATTCCAATTGCGGCGCCCAACGCACCAAGACCCATCATCAATGCGCCTGCGATATAAATAAGTGCTGCTTCCATCTTATTCTCCGAAAATATATGTTGGATAAGTTAAATTAAGGTAAAAAGTTCGAATCTAATTAATATTTGGTTCTGTTTAGTGATGCGAATGAGCCATGTCCATATAAACAATCGTCAAAACCATGAAGATAAACGCCTGCAAGGTAATGACCAAAATATGGAAAACAGCCCAAACGAATTGCAGTGTTCCACCTGCCAGGGACAGAATAATGCCAGAGCCAAACATCAATGAGATCAGAATAAAGATCATCTCCCCTGCGTACATGTTTCCGAATAAGCGCAGAGAGTGAGAGACGGGTTTTGCGATTAAGCCAACGCCTTCGAGAAAAAAGTTAATTGGCAAAAGCAATATCTTTAGTATGGGGTTTTTTGCTTCAAAAGGGTGCATAGTGAGTTCTGCTGCGAACCCGCCCAGACCTTTCACTTTAACGCTGTAGTAAATCATCAACAGGAACACACCAATGGACATACCAAATGTTACGTTGGGGTCAGTGGAAGGCACAACCTTTTGAAAGTGAACACCCACCAATGACAACGCCCATGGAATCAGGTCCACGGGAATGAGATCCATGAAGTTCATCAGGAAGATCCAGCAAAAAATTGTGAGCGCCAGCGGAGCCACTACATCGTTCTTGCCAGAGAAAGAGCTTCGTACATTTTCATCAATGAATTCGATCACCATTTCAACGAATCCCTGAGCCATTCCCGGCGCAGCAGTGGTGATCCGTTTCGCTACTCTGGCGAAGAAAAGTAGAAATAGCGCTCCGAGTATGAAAGACCATGCAAGACTGTCGACGTTAACAGCCCAAAACCCCATGTCAGCCGCTTCGTCACTGGAATTCGCAAAACCCCAGGAGCCATCTGGCCTGGGACCATAAGTAAGATTCGTCAGGTGGTGTTTAATGTACTCACCTGATGTGACGGTTCCTGAAGATGCCATCTACGTAATTCTAAAATTTAATAACTGTTCTAGTTGCTGGATTTTAAGTTTGCGATAACAAAAGCAATCTGCACAACAAAGTAACCCACAACAACAAATAGAGGCTTTAAGTCCAACACAATAAGACCAAAAGCAATCCCACCCCCGATCAACACCAACTTGTTAAGCAAACCAGCATAAACCGGCAACATTGCCAAAGATGGCGTAGCCAATACTGCCCGGCTGGATCGCTTAACACTTCTCGCCGACAGTATGGTATTACCAATTCCCAAAACGGACCCGAAACTGATCGCTTTCAAATAATCGACTATTTGAGCCTGATTATGGAACCGGGCATCGTTCAAGCCTTTCAAAAAAAAGAAACCCGCCACTATCGCCAAAGCAGCACCAGCGAAAACCACCTGCAAGATCAATATCCTTTTGATGCTCTCGTCTAATCTCTCATCGTCTACTTCTTCAGACATATTAAGGCAAGTCTCAAAAGGTCGTTTGCAAAATTTAGCGCGAACCCTTTCTTAATGAATATCTTAATGAATATTTCTCAATGTAAATATGACATGGCACTAAACCGAGATCTTCGGAGGCGCGCGATTATAAAGCGAAGCCTCTTATTGGTCAACCACCCATATTTTTCGCTCATTTTATATACCGGAAATTAGTGACCAGAGACAAAATGAACGGTATTTTTTCGCCAATCTGGCGCCAAAAACGCCTCACATTAACCATACCACCCGGGCAACTGTGGCAATTACACCAACCCGAGCTCATCAAGAAATTTGAAATGGCACACAACGTAAAAGTCACCATTGCAAGTTCATGACTCCAATGATGCTGCGTTGACCAGGTTAAAAGCTGGTGGACACGGATTCGACCCGGTTGTTCCTTGCGCAAACCATGTACCAATCTGGATCAGTGAAAGCCTGCTGATGCAAACCCCAGCTCCAACCCCACGAACTTCCTGGGGAAAACCGATTGAATTATTTAATTGTTGAGCTATATTGACCCGTCCGCCATCTAACCTCTTCCACAAAACACTAACGATGACTGAATCGATCATTGACTTACGTAGCGACACCGTAACCCAGCCTTGCCAGGGGATGAAAGCCGCAATGATATCTGCCAACATTGGCGACGATGTCTATGGTGAAGATCCAACCGTGGCGGTGTTACAGGAAAAACTTGCGGAAATGACAGGAAAAGAAGCCGGCTTGTTTTTCCCATCTGGCACCCAGAGCAATCTTGTGGCCCTATTGAGTCATTGTCAGCGAGGGGATGAATACATTGTTGGACAAAATGCACATACCTATAAATACGAAGGTGGTGGAGCCGCGGTTCTTGGCAGCATTCAACCTCAACCCATTGAACACGAAGCCGACGGCACATTGAATTTGGATAGGGTGGCAAAGGCGATTAAGGAAGATGATTTTCATTTCGCCAGAACTCGTTTACTCGCTCTGGAAAACACCATTGGCGGCAAAATAGTCGGTCTTGAGTACATCGGGAAAGCAAAACAGCTCACCCGTGACTACAACATGGGGTTTCATCTGGACGGTGCACGGGTTTTTAACGCTGCAGTGGGGCTTAACGTACCGATGAGTACCATAACCCAGCATTTTGACTCCGTCTCTATCTGTCTTTCCAAGGGCCTTGGTGCGCCCATTGGCTCCGTACTATGCGGTTCCCACAAGATCATCAGCAACGCTCAACGCTGGCGTAAAATGGTGGGTGGCGGGATGCGTCAGGTCGGTATATTGGCAGCAGCAGGCATTTTTGCCCTGGATAACAACATTGCCCGTCTCAAGGAAGACCATGAATTAGCAGCCTATCTGGGCGAAAAACTGGGAGAAATGGAAGAAATCGAACTCGTGGGCGGGAAAGCGAATACCAACATTCTATTTTTTACACTTCGCGATAAAAACTATGCTGAGCTAGCCGAATACGCTGAGGCCAGAGGGCTCCGATTCAGCAATAGTCAGCCTATTCGCATGGTCACCCACAGACACATCACTAAAGAACAGGTTCTTCGTACCGTGGAGATTTTGAAAGACTTCTTTGCCTGAGCGCTATCCTGAACCAGTCCCTATCTCTTTTCTCATTCGGGCAATACTACATTTTCCAGTTTTCTGAAGGGCGTATTCTACCGGTTAGTTTCTTTTGGGTATTATAAATGGAGGGCTCAAAATAAGTACGCAGCGACTTTTCCTCTTCGCTGCTTATGGCCTTAATGACATGAAGCAGACCACCCAGGGCCACTTCGCTTGCCCGGGAAGCACCATCATCAATTTTGAGCACAAAACCAAGTTTCATTTTTGGAATGACGCCACCATACACCGCTTCTGCCCCAGTTTTAACTATAACGGCGCCCTCGGTCTCTTTAATAACCGCAGTACAACACCGGTCTGATCCCGCTATCATTTCCGGATAGTTTCTCACTGCATCCAAAATACGCGACATGGCATTGGCACGTTTTTCCTTAATATTTTCAAAATTCGCAAACTGTGCAAACCCAAAAGCCAACCGCTCCATAGGCATACAGATGGCGGGCATACCGCATCCATCCCGCTCCCAGTCCAGCGTGTTGACATCGATATCAATAAGTTCAGAAAAAGTTTTCATCCAATGCCGTTGAACAGGGTGACCATATTCACTATAGCCTCTTGTTTCCTCTTCCAGATATTTCGCATAGGTCAGCATCCCCGTATGCTTTCCAGAGCAGTTTTGATGAATTCGGCCCGGTGTTTCGCCACGGGCGATGAGCTGGTGCGCGGCCCTGGCAAGTAACGGCAAATCATGCCCGCATTCAAGATCATCCCCATTCAACCCGATCCGGTCTAACCAGTTTGATATGGTTGCAACATGATTTTCTTCCGCATTATGGGAGGCGCAAGCTAATGCAAGTTCCTTTTTTGAGAGTCCAAAATGATCAGCCGCACCACTTTCTACCAGCGGAATAGCCTGAAAAAACTTTAAAGAAGAACGGGGATAAATAAGTCTATTGGTGTCTCCCAGACTAAACACCGTCTCCCCCAGTGTGTTAACCACAAGGGCACTGCCTCGATGGCAGGATTCCACGATATTTTTTCTTAGCACTTCGGCGAGTATTGGATTTAGTGACATATTATCTGGGTTTCAGCGACAAAAAAGGAAAAGGCCAGTGTGCATATTTTGTAGAAGAGCCTACTAGTAGGGGTCTCTATAAAACCTTTGGTACAGACTAACGGCAACGATCCAGATTACAGCGATGTGGGCTAAAGTCGCTTTTTCATCAAAATCGCGCTAGCCGGGCACAGCTCACTAAACTGACTGGATTGTTTAATGGATGCTGGCGCATATTCCCGCTCTATGGGTTGGTAGTCAAGAGAAGTTTTGCTTCCTTTATTGTTCGAATTTCCCCGGAAGTAGCTTTCTGCATCTGTGGTCAATAGGTAAACTTCCTCAAAGTGGTTGTCCCGCGCCAGAAGATGTAGTTGATTGATGAGGCTGGATGCAATCCCCTTTCCGCGGTAATCCGGGTCTGTAGCAATAGATCGCAGGAGAACTGAATCACCACATCTTTGTAGGCCGCCCACGGCCCGTATCTGCTTACTTTCCTGCCATACCAACAATTCCAGCCAATCCACCTGGCTCAGATCATTGACCGGCAACCCACCCTGTTCGAGTAGATCGACTATTTGTGATCGTTGCTCTTCAGTCATACTCCTGGATACTTTAATAATCATGACGTCATTAATTACTGGGGCTTAAATTGTCGGCCTGACCTGCAGGCCGGAGTCTTCGATTTTGGGATCGATTTGGTGCAGCCTGTCCCACACTGTCCTGCTGGCGCAGCCGCATTCCACCATAAGGCAAATTATATCGGCTCGGCATCGATTCGGCATCAGTACGCCCCCCCCTTTTCGATCCAGGTTTATGGTTTCTTATTGCACTTCAATACCGAAATGGCGTGGAAATCCAAGTATAAAACAACGTAGACTACCCACATCATTTTTTATCCGATTTTACCCAAATGAGAACATCGCAAAGACTCCTTGCCACTCTAAAAGAAACCCCGGCTGATGCCGAGATTGTGAGCCATCAACTGATGCTCCGCGCTGGTTTGATTCGTCGGGTTGCGGCAGGAATTTATAGCTGGCTTCCATTAGGCGTTAGCGTACTTCGAAAAGTAAAAGCCATTGTCAGAGAAGAAATGAATCGATCCGGTGCCCAGGAGGTATTACTTCCCGGTGTTCATCCCTCTGAACTATGGCAGGAATCCGGCAGATGGGAGCAATACGGTCCTGAGCTTTTGCGCCTTAAAGACCGACACCAAAGAGAATTTTGTCTTGGCCCCACTCATGAAGAGGTAATCACCACTTTAGTAAAAAACGAAATTCGCAGCTACCGCCAATTGCCCGCAAACTTTTATCAGATTCAAACCAAGTTTCGCGATGAAATCAGACCACGATTTGGGATCATGCGCGGGCGGGAATTCATTATGAAGGATGCATATTCATTTCATGTCACCCAGGCCTCCCTCGGCGAAACCTATCAGGTTATGTATGACACATACTGCGCCATCTTTGACCGTTTAGGGCTAAAGTACCGGGCGGTTGCCGCGGATAATGGCAGTATTGGCGGAGATGCATCCCACGAATTCCATGTTCTGGCTGATTCCGGGGAAGATGCAATCGCTTTTTCTGATAGCGGAAACTACGCCGCAAATGTGGAACTCGCGGAAGCGCTTGCTCCCACTGAAGAACGTCCTGAACCTACCCAAACCATGGAATTGGTGGATACCCCTAATACAAAGACCATAAAAGCCCTGATTGACCAATTCGGCCTTCCCATCGAAAAAACCATTAAAACATTAGTGGTGGAGGCAGACCAGGATAGTGGCCATTCATTGGTCGCCTTGCTGGTGCGGGGTGATCACGAGCTCAATGCGATTAAGGCTGAAAAACTCCCATTGGTTGCTAACCCACTGAAAATGGCGGAGGAGACACAAATTCGAAATACCATCGGAGCCGGACCAGGATCACTTGGCCCCGTTAATATACCCATTCCCGTTGTTGTTGATCGTGCGGTCGCCAAAATGTCAGATTTCGGTGCAGGGGCAAATATTGAAAACAAACACTATTTCGGCATCAACTGGGAGCGGGATCTGCCTTTACCGGAAGTAGCAGATTTGCGCAACATCAAACACGGTGACCCGAGTCCGGATGGCAGGGGAAACCTCACCATCGCCAGAGGAATCGAGGTCGGCCATATTTTTCAACTTGGAAAGAAATATAGCCAGGCCATGAACGCCACCGTACTGGATAAGGATGGCAAAGCCGCAGAAATGTGGATGGGGTGCTATGGAATTGGAGTTACCAGAATCATTGCCGCCGCAATCGAGCAACACCACGATGACCAAGGTATTATTTGGCCAGATAGCATCGCACCTTATGATGTTGCTATCGTACCAATTGGCATGCATAAATCAGAGAGAACACGTGCCGCTGCCGGGCAATTGCATGATCAGCTCGAGCAGGCCGGACTGGATGTTCTGTTGGATGACAGAAACGAACGACCCGGCGTCATGTTTAAAGACATGGAGCTAATTGGTATTCCTCACCGCCTCGTAATCGGCGAAAGAGGACTGGATAAAGGCGTAGTTGAATATCGTAACCGTGGCTCCGAAGAGGAAAAAGAAATCGACCTTAACTCACTGGTTGAGGTTCTACTGGCAATGAAAAGGGGGCGATCCAGTGAGCCTTTTTGTCCATCCTGTACACATTTTGTGTCTTAGCCTCCCCTAATAGCGAGCGTAAAGACCAATAAACCCACCTATTTCCTAAACCGTAATTGCCAGGTATTCACAAGTATTCAATTGAGTAGTATTTTTCTCCAAAGAGTGTAAATAAATGCTTACATTTATATTAAAAGTGTTACAATTGAGGTATATATGTATCCATATCGGCTTACCGAATAATATGGTTTTGCCGTCCTATAATCGTCACATTAGTGACAAATTTTTTAGAAGTACGAGGTTTTTATGTCAGGCCAACTTGTAACCGGAACCGTCAAATGGTTTAACGATACAAAAGGTTTTGGTTTCATCGAAAGAGATGGTGAGCCAGATGTATTTGTTCATTATCGAGCAATTAATGGAGAAGGTCGTAAAACATTGAGAGATGGGCAGGAGGTTGTATTTGAAGTAACGGAAGGCCCTAAGGGTCTCCAGGCGGAAAACGTTACCCCCCAGTAGTATGTAGTACCTTATCTTTGTGATTGAAGTTGTAAAAAAGCCACTGATATAGCTATATCAGTGGCTTTTTGTTTCAACTCGAATATTCCAGGCCGCATCTCAATCCAGACATTGTCCATGGGTCTGTAAGTTTACCCCTGTGCAATTTACCTTGGTTCTATTAGGCTTTGGTTCTATTAGTTAGAGCTATAATGTAACTTCAGCATGGAGTAGATCATTTATGACATAACGCTTTTCTGATTCCGATAGCTCCAGTCACAGAGTTCGCCGGAGTTTGATTAACTAATGACTCCGTCATTAATCATCTTATCCATGGGAAGTAGGACACTTCATCGTCGGTTACTGTAGCCAATATCAGCACCTTTGATTTAGGCCCCGCAATCCACAACTATTCGTTTACCGTTCAGTTTTTTCTGTGTAGTGATTTGTAATCTGGGCCGACGTTAGTTTTTCCTGGCTCCGGTTCAAAATTGATCTCCATCATATACGCGAGCTTTCTCGCCTTTTTATCGGGACTTAATTATGGGCATTTGCGCCTAAAATCGCTCCCCTGTGAAGCAATAACTTCTGAAGATCTTCAATATCTACTGCGTTTTTCATGGATGATCGCCGCATAAAGCTAGAGAAACCCCCGACACAATTCCCAAGACCCGGTTGCCAAAGGATGGGGATACAAACCTGTTTATTGCTACTTGTTAAAGATGATAGATCTTTAATAAGTCGATAGAATAACGATACGCTAAAACAGGCTGTCAACCAGACCAATTTTTATAACTGCCATCAACCCTATGCTAATCAATCTTTCTGAACTCGGTACCGCTCAAACCTATTTTACAATGACCCAAACCGTGGTTCCAAGACCCATCGCATGGGTCTTGTCGGAAAACCAGGCTGGCGACTTTAACCTGGCACCCTATTCTTACTTTAATGCGGTGTGCAGTGATCCGCCTATGGTGGCATTTTCTGTGGGGTTACAACCCGATGGTGGAAAAAAAGACACTCTGGTAAACATCTCCCAACGTCCGGAGTTCGTGATTCATATTGCTAGTTGCGACCAACTCCCGGTTCTCAATGAAACGTCTGCCACACTGCCATTGGGTGAATCAGAAGTAGCTGCCTCCAATATCCAGCTAACCCCGGTGGAAGGTTTTAGAATGCCCCGTATAGCTGACTCCAAAATCGCTTTTATGTGTGAAGTACACCAAATTCAGGAAATCGGAAACAATCACCAATCTCTGGTGCTTGCAGAAGTAAAGTCAATTTTCGTTGATGATGACTGTACTCATATAAATGAAAAGGGACGACTCCAGGTAGATGCAAAAAAGATACAACCCCTTGCACGACTTGGTGCTAGTCAATACGTTTCTTTTGGAGAGGTACTTACCGCCACCCGACCAGCCTAGTCACCGAGCCAACCCGAGTAAAACAGATAATAATCCCCTCTTTAACCCAAAGACTATTGCTCCGGGGCCGCTGATTCAATAGCCCTCGGACCAATAACCCCTGGATCGAATTGAGCTTTAGCCCACTTCCAAAGCAACTTTCACCGACTCTACCATCAAATCCACATTCAAAAACTCTACTCGGATCGGACATATTTTTCCCTGTTGAGCCAGAATAAGAGAAGGAAACCCCTGAACACCCATGGAACGACCAAAGTTCATTTCCTGCTCCAAAGACTGATGGGTAGATGGGGCATTTAAGTCGTTCATAAAGCGTTGTTTGTCCAAACCTATCGATTCAGCAAAACCAAGCAGTGTTTCGTCATCCGAAGGGTTTTTTGCCTGTAGATAGTATCTCTGTTGGATGGTGGAAATCATTGGGTCTTCAAACTTACCGTCTTGCGAACGGGCAGCAATCACCGCCCGACATGCCGGATAAGTAGACCTCCTGGGTTGGCATTCCGTCCAAAAATCATAATTAAATCGGGTGCCCGGGATCTTTTGCGCGATCCCTCTCCAGGTTTGCTGCAGGTATTCCTGCATTTGTGCGGACATGGGTTCATTGGAATCCGGCGCCAATCCTCCCAACACTGAAATCACTGAAATATCGTCCATCAGAGCTGATCGCAAGTTATGCCATGCCGGAGAGAATCCCCAACACCAACTGCACATCGGATCGTGAAAATAGTAGAGAGTCGGTTTTTCCATACTTAGAATATTCTGGTCAAGTAGGTAACGGTAATCAACGTCCGCCGGCGATGTCAATAAAACTACCCGTGCAGTAACTGGACTGTGGAGACAATAACCAGCAAATTGCATCAGCAATTTCTTCCGGCTTGCCTGCTCTACGAAGAGGGATAGCCTCACGCACCCGGTCAAGACGATTGGGTTCACCGCCGCTGGCATGCATGTCAGTTTCAATAAATCCAGGGCGCACTGCATTCACTCTGATACCTTTGGGCGCCAACTCATTTGCAAGCCCGATGGTCAAAGTATCAATGGCTCCTTTTGACGCTGCGTAATCAATATATTCACCCGCAGAGCCAAGCCGTGCAGCGGCGGAGGAAACATTGACAATCACTCCCCCTTCAGCACCTTCCCTGGTAGACATTCTTGGGATAGCTTCCTTGCAACAAAGAAAACTACCCCGGAAGTTTGTTGCAAAAATCCGATCTATTCGATCTGGCGTCATGTCTACCAGTTTCATCTGAGGTTCAAGAATCGCCGCATTATTCACCAAACCATGCAGCACATCACATTCTCCATCGATTCTCGAAAATAGAGTCTTTACTGCACTTTCATCAGCAACATTTCCCTGGACGCAAAACGCTTTTCCACCACTCTCACTAACGACATGGGCGACATCCTCTGCGGCTGCCTTATTGGACAAATAGTTAATACAGACAATATAACCCAGACTACCGAGTTTCTTCGCAGTAGCCGCACCAATTCCCCGGCTTGCGCCTGTGACAACAACACACTTTCTCTTTTCCTGATCCTTGTTATCCATGGTCGACCATAACCCGGTTTTCCAATAATGAACTAATGGAGATATTCATGAACGATTCAGTTAATTTCTGATAGTATTTTTATCGAGTGCGGCGAACCCAGTACAGTAAGGGTCTGTTAAAAACATCTCGTTTGGGGTGTATCATGGGTACATCCTTTCCTGTCAAACCGACTTTTTATATTATAGTTCAATCCCCAGGAGATAACTGATGAAACCAATTAAACGATTTATGCCTGCAGTAGTTTTCCTGTCATCCCTCCTTGCTCCTGTATTGGGATCAACTGATTCAACCACCACAGAGTCTTTTACCGAGAAAGCGTCGAAGCTCTTTAGTGCTGGAAAGGAAATTGTTTCCAAGGGCGCAGATACCGTAGCGAGCAAATCGGCGGAAACCTGGGACGCCACCAGGGAAGGGGCTGCAAAGGTAACAGATGCAACTAAAGAGGTTTCCAAAAAGGCCTGGGACACCACCAAAGAAGGCGCTGCAAAAGCGACGGATGCAACCACTGATCTAGCCACCAGGAGCTGGTCTAAAACAAAAGACGTATCAAAAGGCGCGGCAGATTATACTACCCAAAAAGTTGGCAAAATCAGTGATCTCCTCTCTTCCGGAGAGACGTCCGAACCCGTTGTTGCTATTGAAAAAAACACTGACTGAGTCCGTGCTGGGCTATTACTCTGGTTTCGTTCATTAGACGGGCTTCCTAACAAGAATAAAGCTGCTGCTGTCTTCCCCGAATTCATTGGTTGCAAGTACATCCCAGCCTTTGAACCAGCTGGAGAGCTCCCCAGTTTTGAGAACATACTCTGCGGGGAAATGGGGTTTTTGTTCTAAAAATCGCTGATTAAAAGTCTTAAAAAACAGAAGGCCTCCTGGTGCTAAAACGTCAACCAGAGGAGTAATCAATGACCTCTCCAGGTATCTGATCACAGAAATAAAATCAAATTGCCCTTGGGGTAAAACTGCTTGCTGTAGATCCATCACCACAGGATGAACGGCCAGAGCATAATGTGACGCCGACCATTGACATGATTTAACACCTGCCAATGCGCCGTCAACCGCAACCACTTTGTATCCCAATGACGCTAAATACAAGGCGTTAGCACCACGACCACATGCCACATCCATCGCCAAGCCTGAGGTTTTCTTTCCAGGGCCCTGCTGTCTGAAAAACCAGGCCACCAATTCCGCCTCTCCTTTAGGTTCTACCGGGAGCGGATTTGTACCTGAACGATACTTATTTTCCCAACGAACAAGATCGGGATTAGCAAACATGATCAAAAGGCTGAACCTGAACCCATTCCCCTATCTCCGCGCCCCCGGATTCGGTGGGTAAAATAATATAACAATTTGCCAGACTCATTGAGCTCAAAATACCAGAGCCCTGTTCACCAGTGGACCTCACTACAGTTTCTCCATTTTCGCCCAATAGCAGAATTCCTCGTTGGTATTCTGCTCTGCCCGGGCGTTTTTTGAGTCTGGATAGCGTTTTTACATTCAATCGTAACGGCACCGAATACTTTTCTCCGGCAAGTTGCTTTAGTGCAGGCTTAACGAATAACTGAAAGGTCACCATTACGGAAACCGGATTTCCCGGCAGACCAAAAAACAAGCTATTTCTCACCCTACCAAACGACAGCGGCCTTCCCGGTTTAATTGCCACTTTCCAAAAATTAATCTCCCCCAATTTATCCAGGGTCTGTTTTACGTAATCAGCATCCCCTACAGAGGCTCCTGCCGACGTGATAACCATATCAGCGCAACTAGCCGCGTTGATGAACGCCTGAGTGATGGCTTTTTCATCGTCCTTGACCACGCCTAAATCAATCATCTCAACCCCGAGATCGGTTAACATCGAATACAGAGTGTATCGGTTTGAGTCATAGAGCTCGCCTACTTCCAGGCTAGTGCCAATGGGTTTCAGCTCATCCCCGTTGGAAAAAAAAGCCACCCGCGGTCGACGAATAACCGGCAGCTCTGCAAACCCCAGAGATGCAGCAAGCCCCAAATGAGAGGCGCCTAACCGAATACCCGAAGGAATAGCCACGTCTCCCTGTTTTAGATCCTCCCCGGCATAACGAACATTGTCTCCCTTGCGTTCTCCGGGGTTCACCGTAATTCTATCGGCTTCCCTTTTTACTCTTTCCTGGATTACCACGCTATCCGTTCCCCGGGGCATAACCGCACCGGTCATAATTCGCACACACTCTTCATCACCAACCACACCATCAAAAGGTTTGCCAGCGAATGATGTCCCCATAACCCGAAATGTCTTTTCCTCAATGGTTGGTAGTTCGTCTCCCCGGATGGCATAACCGTCCATCGCTGAGTTCGTGTGATTCGGCACGTTAACAGCGCTACATAAATCCTCTGCCAACACCCTTCCAAGCGCTGCCCTAATAGACACCGTTTCCACTACGGAAATGGGGGAGATCGCCTCAAGGATTTTCTGCGTTGCCTGATCAGCAGAAATCGACATCGGATCAAAGTCACAGGATACGGCAGTCGTGTCTTGTTCCATATATTTACCCTTTGTTATTCACTAAACGAGCTTTTTTCTTCACACAATCGATTCATTTTTAATGAAAGATTCGTTCATTCCCGATTCCAAACTCCAGATTTTCCGCCTGACTTATGGACCAACCCGATTCCATTTATTTCCATCCCACGATCCACGGATTTACACATATCGTAAATAGTAAGAAGGGTAGTCTGGATCGCGGTAAGTGCTTCCATTTCAACTCCGGTCCGCTCACTGGTCTCTGTGGTCGCCTCACAATGAATGGCACTGTTTTTCTCATCTAACCATAAATCAATAACCACCCTGGTTAACATAATTGGATGGCATAGTGGAATCAGATCAGCCGTTCGTTTTGCGGCCATAATCCCGGCAACCCGAGCAATAGAAAGCACGTCGCCTTTTTTGTGATTTCCCTGCTTTACCATACCAAGCGTGTTTGGCATCATGTTGATTGTACCCCTGGCAACAGCTTTTCTTGATGTCACTTTTTTGCTACCCACATCTACCATATGGACATCGCCCTGTTCATTAAAATGGGTCAGTTTGCTTTCGCCGGTTTCCGTCATTTCAGGTCGCTATTGAGTTGATTGTCGATTGTTACCAAATTCGGTGGTATTGTAGTGTGCCGGTATTCAGTTTGAAACCAAAGATAACAAACAAAACTTTATAGAAACCCTTTTGATGCACGGCGATTCGATTATTTTCTCGATCTTTCTGATTTTTACAGGAGCCGCCATTATGGCGACTGTTGCTCTTTACCTTCGACAGGCTATGTTGATCGCCTATCTCGCATTGGGGGCTATTTTGGGCCCCTGGGGTCTGGCATTAGTCACGGACGCTGAATTAATTCAGGACATTGCCAGAGTCGGAATAATTTTTCTATTGTTTCTCCTAGGTCTAAACCTCTCGCCCCAGAAACTCTACCAACTACTGCGGGAAACAACATTAGTCACCATTGTTTGCACCATAGTCTTCGGCGGCGCCGGTGCCGTGGTTGCCTGGTTTTGGGGTCTCCCATTAGTGGATATTTTGATTATTGGCATCTCGGCCTCTTTCTCCAGCACCATTATCGGCCTGAAATTATTACCCACGACAGTGCTTCACCATCGACATACAGGAGAGGTCATTATCAGCGTTTTATTACTTCAGGACCTAATCGCCATTATTTCCATGCTAGTAATTCATGGCGCAGGCCGGGATGGGTTACCTTTACTGGATATTGCCTTGCTATTCGTTGCCTTACCCGTGGTTGGAGCGGTAGCATGGGCTGGGCAACGCTGGCTGATTCTTCGTCTGTTCCTAAAATTCGATCGCATTCAGGAATACATTTTTTTGATCACTATCGGATGGTGTCTGGGCATTGCGCAGTTCGCTGAAACCATGGGGCTATCCTATGAAATTGGCGCTTTTGTCGCGGGTATCGCTATTGCCAGTAGCCCGATTTCGTTTTACATCGCCGAAAGCCTCAAACCATTAAGAGATTTTTTCCTAATAATGTTTTTCTTCGGGCTGGGGGCGGGGTTTGATATCGCTGCGGCATCGGCCGTCATTTTACCCGCAACGATAATGGGCGTTGGATTGCTGTTACTCAAACCATTGGTGTTTCGATATCTGCTAGTGAATCAATCGGAAACCAATGAACTCGCCTGGGAAACAGGTTTCCGCCTGGGACAGATGAGTGAGTTTTCATTGCTGATCGCATTCGCATCCCAAAAGGCAATGCTGATTTCCAATGACTCGTTTTACATTATTCAGATGGCAACTATCATCACCTTCGTCGCCTCTGCATACTGGATCGTCGCCCGATATCCAACACCAATTGCGTTGAACGATAAATTGAGACGGGATTGAATTTCCATGATAGATAGTCCGTCCTGAAAAAAGGCGCGATGTCGTTAGCGATCATGCGTCATTTTCGACCTTCGGATCAGGACAACACCCAGACGACGATTAGCGGCGTCCCAAGGGGCTGACAACAGGCAATGGCGAGTAATGTTTGCTCTCCGCCGTTGGGTTTTTCAAACAAAAAGAAAGCGATCATCCACTTTCTCAAATTCCACGCGCAACCCGCCATCAGCAGATTGATACGGTCTCCTTCGGCTCCCTTCAGCCAGCTCCTCAATAAACGATGATCATGCTTCAAATGACCGATGATCGGTTCTATCGCACTTCGTTTGCGACACAGTATCCGTTTCTTCTGGCGTTGATAAGCATTGTCCCGTTTCAGCGGAGGACCCGGTAACAGCACCTCACAATCCACTTTATTCTTCGCTCCCCGATATCCCCGGTCAACCACCGCCAGCCTGATCGATGTCTCACGGTGGGTATGGGCTTCTGTCAGTGCTGCTTTCAGGGTCTTCGAATCATGATCATGTTCGTCATGACTCACCACCCCCACAATCACCTGTGACTCCTTCGTCGCCACCACTGACGCCTTGCGACCATACTCATACGCCTTGTGATCCTTCCCCTTGCCCACGCAGTACACAGCAGGATCATGCAGGGAGTAAACCTTGTTCCTGTCTTTGGGCTGTTGAGACAAAACACGTTCGTATAACGCAAAGTTCGCTTCCTGCGCCGTCAGAACATCGATCGGTAACTTCCGTTGGCATTCCCTGAGCAACACACCCGCAATGGTTCGTAATCGTTTCAACGCCTTGTTCGCCTTACGACGTCGTTTCACGTGACGGAAATGACGACATGCCAAACGAAGTGACCGCACTTCCTTTACGTACGTTCGTCGTTGTTGTATCCCGTGTAACTTCGACAGCTTGTTCAGGCGATTGATGATCCTTATCGCCAACTTGCTGTCTGTCGGGTACGTGATCGCCTTCTCCTGTACCGTGGTATCTACCAGTACTGTCCGCTCCTCTGCCAGCTTCCCATGCAGTTTTACCGACAGCGAAAAGATCTCCCTGACTCCCTCCGACCCAATCCGGTTGCGGAACTTCACCAGTTCCGTCGCATGGCACGGTACCTGCGTCTGGAAACTCACCTCACCACAGAACACCTGAAAGTACGGGTTCATCTTCCATTGATCCACCACCGATTCATCACTTAAGCTGTACAGCTGTTTGATCATCAGCAATCCGCTCATCAACCGGATCGGTTTCGCGGCCCGCCCCTTCGCGCTGTAGTACTGGCTCAGGGAGGCTTCAAGCGATGACCAGTCAAGGGTATTGCCAAGGGCAATCAGGGGATGGGACGTATCCAGCTGATCAACGATGTTGAAGAAACTGAGTTGATCGTCATTCACCGGGCTGTCAGGTAGCATATATACCTCGTGTTCGACCAGAAACTGAACGCCAGTTTAACAATTCCGGTCGATTCAAACCAGGACTATATCCAGTTTATACTGTATATGTAGCCTTTTCGGGTTCTTCAGGAACGACTAGATACCTAATTCACAATAAAAATGGAAAAGCCGCAAAAATTGCGGCTTTTCCTGATGTTGAACGTTAGAGTTCCAAATTAAAATCCGGATCCATTCATTGAGCGTTAATAGCGATTTTTTGAGGCTCAGCCTTCGCACTTTTAGGTAGAGTAAGCGTGAGAACACCATTAACATACTCTGCTCGAATCGATGATTCATCAATAATCGCCCCGAGTTTTAGTGCACGATAATATTTCCCCGTTTTTCGCTCTCGTGCAATCACCGATTTTTGCTCTCCTTCTTCGACTGGTTTGTCTTCCGGATTAGCCTCGATAATCAACACACCTTCTTTTACGTTAACTGAAATCTCTTCTTCCTTTACACCTGGAAGATCTGCCATTAATTCAAACCCTTTGTCCGTTTCGACAATGTCAATTTTCGGGCTATTCGGTTGATCAACCTGGACTCGCCGGGCCTGGGGAGAAAACCAACTTCCCAGCATCTGATCAAAGTCCACAAATCTTTCACGGCTTCTTGAAGGATACATTGCTAAAGCATTCATATTAATACCTCTTAACACGTTAATTTATATTGAGGTTATTAATGGGTTCAGGCAAAAGTATTTCAATCCCCTTGGGTCAATCAAAATTTTTCTCCCGATACAAAGTCTAAAAGGTAGATTCTTTTTCAGCCAACTCCGCTTCTACACGCCACCTGGATATACCGCTAACTTTCAAATAGCGCCTCGATAGACGTGCTAACCGACTGAAGGGTTTTACCATTTTCATCATCAATCACCACGGCGGCTACACCAAGATTCTGTTCCTGCCAATCACTGCCGAGAAGGATGTTTATTGATTTATGGGACTGGCTTTCCTGCAGATTCAGCCCATAAGGCTCACTCCAATATCGAACAACAAAATCATGATGTAACGTTCTACCTTTGTTTTCACCTGCAGGAATTTCATTTACCAGGTCGTTTTCGAAAACCGCGAAATAGAGTGTTGCCGAACCCTTGCCAACCATATTGTTGATCAGTACATTGGCCTGTATCCCATCCGACTCACCCGCCTCTACGCCAAGATCAATACTTAGACGTGATGCCTGAGCGTTATTGAAATAAACTCGCTCAATCATGTCATTACTCCCTTTAGCACCCCTACCACTGACAACGAATTGCGGCGTGAACAAGGTCTGTTGTTGGTTATTCATCGCAATTCCCTCCTGGCGCCTGGTGAAACCGGGATTAGAGAATGGATCAATCCATCCCAGGCGATTCCAGTAATCGACGTGAAAAGCCAAAGGCAAGGCATGAAAATCTTCATTCAGTGCAGCGCCCAATTTACCGAGCCATTCATCAGCACGCGGACAGCTACTGCAGCCCTCAGACGTATATAACTCTAACAACGGTGTTATGGTGGCAGCACTTTGTACGGAAACCGCTTTTCCAGCATACGCATTGACACCAAAAAAGGTCATGCAAAGAGCAGTTACCTGGATCAGGCCGACTACTTTTTTCTTAATCATCATGACAGCTCAAACAGATGGACATATTCTTCATATCCTTCACTTACTAGATCTTCTTTCGGGATAAACCGCATGGCTGCGGAGTTCATACAATATCGTAGCCCCGTTGGAGCGGGCCCGTCTTTGAAGACATGTCCGAGGTGAGAGTCCGCCTGAACGCTTCTTACTTCAGTACGAGGCAGGATTAACTTGAAATCCAGCTTTTCCTTAATGTTGTCAGCGTCCAATGGTTTGGTGAAACTTGGCCAACCCGTTTGCGAATCGTATTTATCATTGGAAGAAAAAAGCGCTTCACCACTGACAATATCCACATAAATGCCTTCTCTTTTTTCGTCATGATACGGGTTTGTGAACGGTCGCTCAGTGCCATCCTTCTGGGTCACTTTGTAGGCGATATCACTTAGTTTCTCCTTGAGTTCTTCCTGAGAAGGTTTAACGAAAACTTCATCACTATCATTTTCGTCCATATTTTTCGCTGTCATTTTTTTCTTTCTCTTTTCAGTTTCAAAATTTAGTTCTAAATCATCTCCCCAGACTTTCGCCAGAAATTGATCCCGGCCAGACCCATAACGATAGGTTTTGTACCGACCGGGGCTCTTTTTGTAAAAATTCTGGTGATAGCTCTCTGCCTTATAAAATGCAACCGTGGGCTCAATGGAAATAGTGATTGGATCAGAATATCGACCAGCGCGCTCCAATGCTTGCCTGGATTGCTCCGCTATGCTTTTTTGCTCGTCATTCTCAACAAAAATAATGGGGCGATACTGTTTGCCACGATCAACAAATTGTCCATCATTATCCGTGGGGTTTATCTGACGCCAGAAAGCGTCCAGTAATCGCTCGTAGCTAATTATTTCAGGATCATAGTAAACCTGAACGGCCTCTGCATGGAGAGTTTTTCCCCCGGCAACCTGATCATAGGTTGGATTGGAAATCTCTCCACCACTATAGCCGGAGACGGCCTCTGCAACGCCAGGAATTTTTTCGAAGTCACTTTCAACGCACCAGAAACATCCCCCAGCGAAAGTGGCTATTTGCAGATGGTCATCGGCGATAAAGGTATCGCTTACAACCGTGTCTTCTTTGTCCAAAAAAAATGTGGCGCCTAAACCCATCACCACCAAAAAACCAAATACACTAAGTCCTGCTTTCATCGCTCTCACTATGAGTTGTTCTTAGCGCTTGTGACCATTCAATTGGTCAACAGTTCGATAATGGCCCGGAGATTTACATTAACAGTTTTTAATCTTCCAGGGATTCGGCCCAGGCCACCATAGTCCCACCAGTGATCAATCCAGCTCATCAACAAGAGCGGAAATATTATCAACAACAAGATCGCCATAATTCGCTAGCTGAGCGCGATCATGGGCGCCGGTCAGCACTCCCACACTAAGAGCGACACCTGCATTCTTCCCCATTACCAGATCTCTTGGACTATCTCCCACCATCATCACTTCAGCCGGTTTCAATTGGCAGAGCCGACAAAAAGCCATAATCATCCCGGGGTCAGGCTTTACGCCATAACCACTGTTCGCTCCACAAACAAAATCAAAGAGCCCTTCCAGATCCAGTTTCTCCAGCATCCCATGGGCATTCGCCTCATCGTCCATGGTAGCAATTCCTAGCTTAATGTCCTTATCACGTAAACCCTGCAGAAACCCTCCCAGGTCATTAAGCACAGGCACATAGGAACTCGAAGCATGGGCAAAGATGGCATAAGTCATATCGAGTCGTTCGCCTTCCAGAGATTGACCTATTTCCCTGGACCAGAAATCAAGAATCTGTCTGTTGCTACCTGACGCAAGTAATGAATCCGGTACCCAACTATTAGTCTGCTCAATATAGCCGCCTTTGGCCATTAACTGAGACGCCAATTCTGGTCTACCCACACTGTCTGCAAGATATTCCGAAGCCTTAAGATAGGGAGCCAACCAGCTACGATTGAAATCCAGTAAAGTACCATCTTTGTCAAACAAAATGCCTTTGATCATTTTCTTTTTCTAACCTTCTTTTTGGTGGTTCTTTCAGGGCTTACATCTTCGCCCATCTGCCAGTGCAGCAGATAACATCATTGCTCGTAAAGAGACCCTTGTTTTAGATTTTTATAGATGGCACCCAACAGTAGCCATCCGGGTCGAGTAAAAAACACTCTCTAAGCCCATGAGGTTTATCTACCGTACCTTGTAGAACATGGTACTTACCCGTAACCGCTTTTTCTTCCGCCTCGTCGGGGTCTACCTCAAAAAGACGAAGCTCAATTCCCGCCCCCCTTAGACCATTCTCTGGCAAAACTGCTAGCAATGGATGATCACCATAAGTGGAATCAACATGAAGTTGGTACAGGTTTTCACGATGCCTTAGAACCGCGTAATCCGGGGACAATCTCAATATTGTAAAACCCAATACGTTTTTCAGAAACCCGGCGGTCTGCTCAGTATTTGAAACCAGGAGATTTACCCCAAAGCCCTCGAGCAAATGCCCCATTTCTGCGCCACTGATGCTTTCGATGGATGTCATAACTAGTTCCTATGGTGATGGTTTGCTCGCTGAGCGTAATGGGATGATACTGATTTTGTACAATTTCATATCGCTATTCCTGCTATCGCAACAGCTGTTGTTTTTTCTCAGCAATCGCATCAATTCGTGCTCGGCGGATCGCAGAATCAATTTCAGGTCCACTGCGCTGACTCATCGAAATTTCCCTGGTATCTACTGATAAAGCACTGTGATGTAATTGACAAAGATGTTCTGCCTGGGGATATGGGACATTTTCAAACCCAGTCCTTCCTTGCATATCCGCCTTACAACAAATTGCAAAGTTGCGCACATTCTCCGGTTTTCGGAAGCCATTCAGATGCTCCAGTAACTTAAATACCGTGGCTGGTTTAAGTTCATCCAGACGATGACAATGCAAATGGAATTCGCACACTTTCAATGCAAGATCACGATACTTTCCCGGCACCCTCAATCGATCACACAAATTGTTAACTGGCTGGAGCCCTCTATGTTCATGGCCGCGATGGGAGGGGAGTTCACTCACCGGAGTCAGTGCTTTTCCCAAATCATGCACCAATATTGAAAATCTGAGCACGGCATCTGAGGTCAGTTTTTCTGCCGCCTCCAATGCCATCAATACATGCTTGCCAGTATCTATTTCGGGGTAATATTTTTTAACTTGTGGCACACCAAAAAGCGCATCAACTTCAGGAAAAATTCGCTTAAGTGCGCCGCATTGCCTCAACACTCCAATAAAAACAGCCACCTCGCCTTGCATCAGCACAGATTCCAACTCCTGCCAAGCCCGCTCCGCTACCAGCGAATCCACCTCTCCGTTATCTACCATCTTCGACATCAACTCATTAGTTTTTGGATCAATAATCATTCCTCGATCCGCATAACGTGCTGCAAAACGCGCGGTACGCAAAATCCTCACCGGATCTTCTTCAAAAGCACTGGAAACATGTTTAATTCGCCCACTTTTTATGTCCTGTATTCCCCCATGAGGATCCAAAAACTGCCCCCTTCTATTCTGAGCGATAGCGTTCATGGTCAAATCGCGACGAATCAAATCCTGTTCCAACGTAATGCTGGGGTCGCTGTTTATCTCAAATCCTCGATACCCCTTCCCTATTTTGCGCTCAGCTCTAGCTAGTGCATATTCTTCTTTTGTCTCGGGATGTAAAAATACGGGAAAATCCTTACCCACAGGCTTAAATCCTCTGTCCATCATCTCCTGAGGAGTCGCTCCCACCACGACCCAATCCCTGTCCCTCACAGCCCGCCCCATAACCTGGTCGCGCACTGCCCCACCAACAAGGTAAACCTCGAGACTCGCTTCGGGCTCTGCTGTGTTCACGACTTTCGGTTATCCTAAAAAGTAGTCCTAAAAGATAAGTTGGCTGACCAACAAATTATCGCATCACTATTTCATAAATCCAGCTAAAAAGGTGATGACTTTCCTTTCTTATGAATGGCTGAACTTCCCAACAACCCAATTCGCTGTCAGATCCACAATGGAATACAATTTCCATCTAACTGACACCCGTTCCCAATGCCCAACCTCCAGGTAGAAACCCCAGGCTCCATATCGCGAGTGAACAAAACCACTAGACAACGGGAGTGTTCAAAGGAGCAAACTCCCCGGCGCACAAACCGCCGATATGGTCGTTGCCGAACGGGCTATCGAACTAGCTGGCGTATCTCAGCCATACTGTCTTTGCTCATGGTGTTATCTGCCTGCAGCCATGTTTCGTATTATGCCCAGGCCGCTCGAGGACAACTCGAGATGGTCATGAATCGTGAATCTGTTGCCGCACTTTTGAACGACTCCAGCCAAAAACCTGAATTGCATGTTGCGCTAAATAAAGCAGAACAGATTCGGAATTTTGCCTCCCATTCCCTTGGTTTACCGGATAACAAAACCTTCCGTTATTACAGCGACGTGGGTCGCCCTTACGCGGTTTGGAATGTCATCGCAACACCCCGATTTTCTCTTTCACCCAGGACCTGGTGTTTTCCCATTGCGGGCTGCGTTGCCTATAAAGGATATTTTGCCGAAGCCAATGCCAGAGCGCTCGATAAGTCTCTACAGGATGAAGAGTACGATACTTTTCTTTATGGGGTTTCTGCTTATTCCACCTTGGGCTGGTTCTCTGACCCTTTGCTTAATACATTCATCAATTATGATGAATTATCCCTGGCAGGGCTAATTTTCCATGAACTTTCTCATCAAGTTATTTATGTCAAGGATGATTCGCTTTTTAACGAAGCTTTCGCTACTGCGGTAGAAATAGAGGGGCTTCGCCAATGGATAAAGCACACAATGACCGAAACGGTCTTCCAGAAGTATCTCGATAATCGAAAGAAAAATCAGGCTATCACCCAAATGGTATTGTCGTTTCGTGAGCAACTTATTTCGCTCTACCAGGGTTTTCATACCAACATGACTTTTAGCGAAAAACAAAATCAGAAGAAGCAATTATTCGCCAATATGAAAAGTGAGTATGCAGATATCACTCGAAGCGGGCAAGGGACTGCATATTATGACTGGTGGTTTACGCTGCCTTTGAATAATGCCCATCTAATGGCTGTCGCGACTTACTACGATTTAGTACCCGCCTTTTCGGAGCTCATTAAACAATCCGAAAACCTACCCGCTTTTTTCCGTAAGGTAAGCGCAATCTCTGAACTGGAAAAAGAGCAGAGAGTCAGGACTCTCGAGTCCTATTTAAATGGGAATTGAAACATTGAACGAAATTCAACACGATAACCTTGATCCGAACCACGACGTTATTGATATCCCAAACCCCAAGGTATTGGAAAAGTTTCAATGTTATCCAAAAGAGGCAAGGGAGAAACTGCTTATCCTTAGAGCGCTAATTCTGGACGTTGCGGAAGACCTGCCAGGCGGATATAAGCTCGAAGAAACGCTAAAGTGGAATGAACCGAGCTATCTGCGAAAAGACGGTAGTACCATACGCATTAACTGGAGAGCAAAATCTCCGAACCACTATTTTCTCTATTTCAACTGCAACACTACACTGGTACAAACCTTCCGGGAATATTACGGGGATCAGCTTTGCTTTGAAGGCAAACGGGCGATCATAGTGACGGATAATGGCGACACCTTTATTGACGCTGTTCGTGAGGAACTGAAACACTGCATTGGACTAGCACTGAGTTACCATCGAATCAAACATCTCCCCATGCTTGGGATCTAGCCTGGGATGCAGCCTCCACCGCACGATTTCAATCACTCGTCCCAGACGACATTCAGATGGTCACAACGATATTTCCAATGTGTCGCTTTTTCATGAATGATTCCTGTGCCTTAGCCAGATCTTTGAGAGGCCATGTTTCTGCAAGTATGGGTTTGAGTTTATCCTGGGAAATATATTGTACGAGTCTGCCAAATGAACCCTGGGGAATAATGGTTGCTCCGGTGAATTGCAAATCCCGATAAACCAGTTTTCTTAAATCGAAGTTAACCATAGGGCCCGAGATACATCCACAGGATGAATAACGTCCACCTTGTTTTAGGCTATTCACAAGAATAGTAAACAACTCTCCACCGACCACATCCACCGCCACGTCAACTTCCCCTCCCGCCGCGCGTTTTATTTCGGATTCCAGGTCAGAATGGTTTCGGTCAATAACCGCATCCGCTCCCAGTTTATATAGGGAAGGAGCTTTTTCTTCGCTAGAAATAGCAATAACTGTGGCCCCACGAATTTTAGCTAATTGGATGGATGCTGAGCCCACTCCACCGGAAGCGCCAGAAACAACAATGGTCTCTCCGTTAGACAACCCTGTGCGCTCTATCATGTTATCACTGGTTCCATAGGCACAGGCAAAAGTTGCGATTTCGGCGTCAGAATAATCAGATTCAATAACATGAATATTGCGCCGTGGCACGGTTGTGTATTCAGCATAACCGCCGTCTATTTCCGAGCCCAGATACCGTGCTTTTGATGTATCTCCCGGCTTGTTCCCGTCCAGAACCCAGGGATCTATCATCACTCGCTTTCCGATCAGGGAAGAACCTGTGTCACCCTGCACCGCCTCAACCACACCACAAACATCGGCACCCTGTATTCTTGGAAAGATAATGCCATTATTACCCCAGCTGGCATCCGTATCATTGGAGTCTTCATAACCCTGTTTCACCGCTTGCTCGGTAATTCCCTGTTCTACGCTCTTTGAGTACCACGCGGTGCGGGTATTGATATCGGTATTGTTCAAGCCACAGGCGCTTACTCGAACCAGCACATGCTCCTGTTCCAATACGGGCATTGGTACATCTTCCCGATACCATAGCTTGTCCAGACCACCATGACCCGTTAATAACACTGCTTTCAATTTTGCTCTCCCAGATAGTGATAGGTTAACCTGCCGAAATGCTGGAGAACCGGATCCCAGTATGGAGAAAGAACCCCTCCATCGAATCCCTCTGACGCACGGCCTCCTTGCATCCTTTCGATAATCCCAATGTCTTCGCTATTCAGGTCCTGCCAGTTTTTTAGCACGCCTTCCCGGGCTGAAGCATATTCTACAGCATGAGCTCCCTCCCCAATAAAGTAAATGGCAATGGTCTCATGACATCGATCAACACCGAGGGGCGTAGCAATAAAAACGTCCACCTGATCGGGAAAAACTTCAAACGCAAAATTCGGAAATAACACAAACCAGTCACCACGATTTTTTTTCTCTGCAGAAAGGTTGGGAAAGTAAGGCAGGCCCTCCCCCCTTGCAGGATCTGTTTTCTGAAAATTGTATCCGCACCTCAGTACATGGTCTTCAAATGTAAGGGGTTCCCGCTCCGCCATTCCAACAAAGGAATTCAACCAGGGATGGCAGGAAAACACATGATAGGGTTCAATGAAATTCTCAATTGCCAATTTCCAGTTAGCTTTGATCTCGAACTCAATAGCATCACCAAACCCCAGTTCACTGAAATCATAGCCTGCCAAATGTCGGGTAATCGGCTCAATATATAGGGAAAAGTCCTTCGCCTCCCCATCGAGATTTACAAAAACCCAGTCATGCCAAACGGCGCATCGTACTTCCACGAGGTTGGCCCTGTGGCACGGGGAATGATTGACATCATGGCTGTCCCCTCCATAAAAGTGGGGTCGAACCAGCAATTGTCCCTTAAGACTGTAACTCCATGAGTGATTCGGGCAAACAAACGTCTTTCGTGAAAACAGATTTTCAGCAACCAGCTTCGCTCCACGGTGGCGGCAAACATTATGAAAAGCGCGAATGACTCCATCTTCTCCCTTTACCAAAACAATCGGGCTTCCGGCTATTTCTACTGGTAGCATATCTCCAGTATTAACGAGGTTACGGACGAAACTCGCAAATACCCAGGTTTTCCGAAACAGATTTTGCTGTTCGTGTCGGTAGTATGCTTCGCTGGTATAGGCGATATTAGGCAAAGCGGAGCCGGATTCCGGTGGGGCATTGAGCCGGTGAATCAAATCGTCGTCGAAGAAATCAATGTGATCAGACATGGATGGCATTCAACGTTGGCTCAATCAGTGTTCACTCCCAGCGTAATGACCATGGAGCGACGAAAATGCACTTTTTTATATCGCTGGCAATGATTAACTTTAGAATGATATATTTATCATTGCAAGATATTTTGGAAGTTCCGGGTCAAAATTGGACCCAGGTAAAACCAAACGCATGTCGAAAAAAAACTGAAATAAATGTACGACCACCTGCTTCAACCCATTCAACTCGGACCAACCAATCTTCGGAATCGGGTATTTAGCCCTCCCCACGGAACGACTCTGGGTCATGATGGCGTCGTAACCGACAAGCTTATCGCTTACCATCAAGCCCGGGCGAGGGGCGGAGTGGGTCTCATTGTATTAGAAGGTATGACCCTTCATCCGAGCTATGGCTACAAGGAGTCTTTTTTGTATGCTGGAAGCGACGATATTATTCCCGGCATGAAAAAACTCGGTGAAGCCTGTCGCCAATTCGATACCCCTGTTTTTGGCCAGTTATTCCACGCTGGTCGAGCGGTTCGACTGAGCGTTGATGGATCCCGGCCCATTACCTATTCCGCATCTGATATTCCCGATGAACGCTATCGGGTTGTTTCCGTGCCCATGCCCAATGCAATGGTTTGGGAAATCATCCATAGCTACGCCGCCGCTGCCGCTCGACTTGCGGAATCCGAACTTGATGGCGTAGAAATCCTCGCCAGCATGGGATACCTGATTGGGCAATTTCTCAATCCTTTCACCAATCATCGTGATGATGAGTTTGGTGGCAGCTTCGAGAACAGGATGCGATTGCTACGTGAAATCGTCCTCCATACCCGACGTCAAATCGGCACGGATAAAACCCTGGGAGTTCGCATCACGCTGGATGAAAAAATAGAAAAGTCACTGGACCCGGTAGATGTGGTCCGAGTCTGCCAGGTTCTTGAAGAAGACAACCACGTGGATTACTTTAGTGTGATCTCCGGTTCCACAGCATCGCCGGAAGGATGGATACACGTATTCCCCCCCCATGTCTGTTCCCCATGCGTTTGCTGCAAACGACGCAGCGACGCTCAAAAAAGCGGTCAACAAACCGGTACTGGTGGCCGGGAGAATTAACCAGCCCCAGGTCGCAGAAGAAATACTGGCGCAAAACAAGGCAGACATGATTGGCGTGGCTCGTGCCCTCATTGCCGATCCAGAATTTGTTAACAAGTTTTCCAAAGGCAACGCTGAAGATATTCGGGCTTGCATCGGTTGCAACCAGGCCTGTGTTGGACATCGGCTCGCTCATTATGCCATCTCCTGTATCCAGAATCCGGTGAGTGGTCGTGAAACTCAATATCCTGATTCATCCACTGCTGCTTCGACCCAGTCTACCCCCCTCGTCAGAACCGTGGTGGTGGTTGGAGGCGGCCCCGCCGGAATGAAAGCTGCTATTGTCGCTGCCCAGCGTGGGCATCGAGTCCACCTATTCGAGACCACAAAACAATTGGGAGGCCAGGCATTGCTTGCGGAGAAACTGCCTGGTAGAGCCGAGTTTGGTGGCGTAACAACAAATCTGATCCATGAACTCAAACAAACCGACGTTCAGCTAAGTCTGTGCAAACCGGGCGATAAGGAAGCATTGCTAACTCTGGACCCTGATGTCGTCATTATTGCCACCGGCGCCACACCCCGGCTACCGGACGTTGAGATAGAGGGCATTGAATTAGTGGACTCCTGCCAAGCCATCCGGGATAGTTCGGGTTTCGGTCAGAATGTAGTGATTGCAGATTGGGCATGCGATTGGAGTGGTTTGGGTCTGGCACAGAAGCTGGCACAGAACGGACATCATGTCCGACTGCTTTGTGGTGGGAGTATTGCGGGAGAATCTATTCAGGGGATCGTCAGGGACCAGTGGATCGGCGAACTTCATGCACTGAACGTCGAAGTCACTACCTATGCCAGATTTTACGGCGCCCAGAATGATACCGCCTTCTTTCAACACATGACTAGTGGTCAGCCCATTGTTTGTGAGAATGTGGATACCATCGTAAGCTGCTATGCACCCAGATCCAATAATCACCATGCATGGTTGTCAGATTTCGCGGGAGAGGTTCATACCATCGGCGACGCAATCTCCCCTCGGTCGGTAGAAGAAGCCATATTAGAAGGGTTCAGATGTGCCTAGGAGATTAAATGAAAAGAAGGCTAACCCAATCTTCTGGCCAGTCTTTTAACTAGTCTACAGAATCCAGAAAACCCTGAAACTCATCGTCACTCATTGAAACACAATGAGCGTTTTCAGGATAATTCCGACTACTGATATCAGCAATATATTCCTGATAAGCCTTTATCCTTTCATTTTGCAGACGATCCCGCTCCTGGGCGAAATTGCGATAGACTTTTGCGTGGCGGGGAATATGGCCCCGATTTTCCCCTAGCAGATCCGCTGAAAAAAGATAGGTCGCGTCACAATGCGGACCTGACCCCAATGAAATTGTCAGGATTGAGACCCGCCTGGTGATTTCTTCTGCAAGCCTGTCCGGTATCACCTCCATCTCCAGCGCAAACGCACCCGCGGATTCAAAAGCTCTGGATTCCTGATACACCATTAAAGCCTGATCCCTGGTACGCCCCACCGCGCGTAACCCCCCAACCCACGTGGCTTTAGGTGGATTCAGTCCGACATGGGCAATAACCGGAACACCCTCCCTTGCCAATGCCTCCACAATTTTTGGACTCATACCACAATATATGGACTCTGCTCCCGCCTCCATGGCCTGCATTGAGGAACGCAACGCTTCCTCGGCACTGGCATGTTGGCCCCAGACTAGCCCAAACTGAAAATGTGAATCCGGAACCAGTGATGGAAAATGTTCTGTCTCCGACCGAAACCCGGTGCCAATCATATCCATACCGGCCTCAGACGCCGCGATCGCCTCTTCAGCCTGCGCCACCTGCACAAAGGAAATTTGGCGCACGCCTTTTAAATCCAGTAATTCTTTAACGGTAAGTTTGGCCATGGGTGCCTTCTGCCTCTATGGAATAATGATGGTTTTCCCAGGAAGCGCTAAATATTCGGATCCTGGGTCCCAAGGTCAGATTAGCTGCTCCAGCTCAGTTTCCAACCTAAGTGGCATGCTCCAATAAGTCAATACCAACGCTCAATATTAAGGGAACTTTACACAGACCCAGGCGAGCCAGATTGGAATGGGAGAAAATCAAAGATAAGACGCTAGATCGTTGTCATAGCCAAGAGCCCTGCCAATAATCCAGGTAGGAACCCTGCCATGAGTCGCAGTAGGGGCCATTATACGGGTAATTTTAGGGCCATTGTAAAGCTTGCCAACCAGATAACTATTTCCATTCAGAGCGCGCCGTTCATGGCTTCTTCTGAGACTTCTTGAAGCGCTAATAGCAAACATTCTTGAAGCCCGGGAACAGACCCTTTACCATTGTCTATCCATTCGCGCGGCTAGCCCTAAAATAAGGATCTGGATCAATGACTTCAAGAAAACAACATTCCCTCATTTCCGAGGAAGAGTGGAAAATACGCGAGGATCTGGCTGCCTGCTATCGTCTTTTTGTTCATTTTGGATGGACAGATCTAATCTTTACCCATTTAAGCGCCAGAGTTCCTGGAACCGACAACCAGTATCTTATTAACCCCTATGGCTTATTGTTTGACGAAATTACCGCTTCCAATCTCATTAAAGTGGATTTCGACGGTAACGTAATTTGGGGAGATTTTCCCTACAATCGAGCAGGCCACTCCATTCATTCTGCGATATTGAAGGCTCGATCTGACGTCAATGCAGTACTGCATAGTCATACCCGGGCCGGCACAGCGGTTTCTGTTATGGACGAAGGCTTACTCCCCATATCCCAACAGGCGAGTGAGGTAACGGGACTATTGTGCTATCACGACTATGATGTTGCCAGAGACAATGATGAAGAATGCCGCAGACTGGGTAATGATATTGCAGACAAATGGTTAATGATTATGCGTAATCATGGATTACTTTCTGCTGGCAGAACAATTGGTGAAGCCTTTTATTACCTCTATGAACTGGAAAATGCCTGCAAGATCCAGGTTGACGTCATGGGTTCCGGTGCCAAAATCACCCTACCCAATCAGTCTGCTATTAATCGCATCATCGCGGAAGGCATGCCTTCCAGGGAAGGGCCGAACTCAACTGTTTTGACATCATGGCAGGCATTGATCCGGATGTTGGATCGTCAGGGTTCCAACTACAAAAGCTAGCGCGCACCGTCTTCTCATCAACATTAGGGAAACTGGCCCTTGGGGCATATAACCCTGAGGCATATAGGCAGAATGGTCTCTTTGTCCATCACCAAACCAGGGTGGGATGCAAGATGCGATTTATCATTCGCTGGCTAAAACGCCATTACCATTGAGGCCAGTGGCAAGACTTATAACCAGGAGATATAGAGAAGATCCGATGGGTTATTTTATTCGTTCAAGAATGCCGTCCAATTCATCCAGAGAATGGTAATGGATCACTAGTTTGCCTTTCTTTTTGCTGTGCTGTATCTCCACCCTGGCTCCCAGGCGGGTTGAGAGATCATCCTCAAGGCGTACAACATCAGCATTGTTCTCCTTTACTGACTCCTTTGCTTCTCCGGTCCCAACAGCCAGCATGCTTTTGACTAATTGCTCTGTCCTTCTAACCGATAGACCACCAGCAATAACCCTGTTTCCAGCCTCAACCTGTGTCGCTTCGGGTAGTGCCAACAATGCTCTGGCATGCCCCATTTCCAGATCTCCTTTTTCCAGCTGCCTTTGTACAGTGGCATGTAAGGAAAGTAGTCGAATTAAATTACTTACCGCCGCTCGGGATCGCCCCACGGCTACGGCAATTTCCTGATGAGTGAGACCGAATTCATCCAATAGTCGCTGAAAGCCCCGAGCCTCCTCAATAGCATTAAGGTCTTCTCGCTGAATATTCTCAATCAGCCCCACGGCCATTGCCGTCTGGTCCGGAATTTCACGTACCACCGCAGGCACTGTGGCTAAGCCCGCAAGCTGCGCTCCTCGCCAACGCCGCTCACCGGCAATGATTTCGTATTTGTTTTTCCCCAGGATTCTTACCAGCAAAGGTTGAACCACTCCCTGGGCTCGAATTGAATCAGCCAACTCTTCCAGAGCCTCTTTATCCATGTTGATTCTGGGCTGGTACTTTCCTTTTTGTAGCTGCTCAATGGGCAGCTCCCGATATCCGGTCTGGCTCTGTTCTGCCGTGGCTTCTGAACCTGATCGCGCTTTCCCTGATCGTGACTTCAACGATGATTTGCCCGGGACTGTTGCTTTCGAATCGTCGGAAGGGTTGTCAGTGACCGTGGTTTTCACATCGCCGAGCAAAGCACCCAGTCCACGCCCCAGACGGGCTTTCTTTTTCTGTGTCATGTCCCTGCTCCTGGAATTGACGGTGCCGTTCTTCTCAATACTTCGCTGGCCAATGCCAGATAGGACTGCGAACCAGCACACTGCCGATCATAATCGAGCACAGGTTTTCCATAACTCGGGGCCTCGGCAAGCCGAACGTTTCGGGGAATCACGGTTCTAAACAGTTTATCGGGGAAATGGGTTTTTAATTGATCAGAGACCTCGACTGAGAGGGTATTTCTACCGTCAAACATGGTACGCACCAAACCCAGGATTTTTAATTGTGGATTCAATCCCTGAGTAATCAGATCAATGGTTTCAATGAGACTGGTTAAGCCCTCCAGGGCATAGTATTCCGTTTGTACCGGAATCAGCACTTCATCCGCCGCCGTCAAGGCATTGATGGTCAGTACATTTAGTGCTGGAGGACAATCTACCAGAACAATATCATAACCATCTCCCAGTTGCGTCAATGCTCGATCAAGTCGGTAGTCCCGCTCTTCCAGATCACTCATCTCTACCTGTGCACCGGATAAGTCAGGATGGGAAGGCAACATGTCATACCCCACACCGGTTTCGATAACACCTTCGAATACACTAATTTCTCCAAGAAGAACTTCGTATATTCCATGCTCTATTTCCCGCATTGCCAAACCACTTCCTACTGTGGCATTGCCCTGGGGATCCATGTCGATTAATAGAACCCGACTGCCGGTACGAGCCAATGAGGCCGCCAGATTGATAGCGGTAGTGGTCTTACCCACGCCACCTTTCTGGTTCGTTATTGCTACTCTTCTAGTCAATTTAAAAATCTATCAGTATCAAATGCCTTTGTGCCCTGAGAAACGGAACTAATATTCTCTCTACTCGAACACTTCGCTGTACATCTGGTAAAAGCGAATCAATTTCCTCAACAGGCATTTTACCCTTCAGTGCGGCCAGTCGACAGCCTGGATGCTGCAATGCTGTGGTCCATTTGAGCATGTCTGACATCGACGAAAACGCACGGGTCGTAAGCGTATCAAATTTTTGCGTGGGTCGGTAATCCTCCACACGACTATTTACCAATGAAACATTCCTTAGACCCAGTTTCAAACAGACGTTTCGTAAAAACTCTACCCGCCTTCCACGGGTGTCCAGTAATGTGACTTCCAGCTCCGGGTACAGAATCGCTAGAGGCAGGCCAGGAAAACCACCTCCGGTACCAATATCCAGCAACCGTCCCGGTTTGATGAATGGATAAACTGCCAGGGAATCCAGCGCATGCTGGATAATCATCTGTTCCATGTCGGTAATCGCGGTGAGATTCAGCGTCTTATTCCATTTGGCCAGGGTTTCAAGGTGAGTGATTATTTTTTCTTTTTGCTCTGAATCCAGTTCGATTCCCAGCTCCGTGCAACCTTCGTCCAGTTTTTCTGTGTTAAATTGCTGCCTGTTCATTATTTAGTTTTTTCATATAAGTCAGATGACGACCAATTCAAAACGGAAATCCACAACTACCGATCAAATAGTCGACAGAATGGCCGATCAATTTGATAAACATACAATTTATCAAAGAGCGGTCCAGTCTCCTGATGCTGACGCCGAATTGCTGCAATATTTTTATCGTCTAAGCCGAAACAAAACGGCCTATCACTTTCGCGAAGACTTCTGCGGAACGGCAATCACGCTGGCACATTGGGTTCAGCAGGGGCCGGAGTTTAGCGGAGAAGGCTTTGATATTGATAGCGACACGATTAAATGGGGCCAAAAATATAATTTCGACCCCCTGGGAAAGGATGGCAAACGGGGCATCCTTCATATTGCAGATGCCCGGGATCCAAGCACGAAGTCTCCTGATGTGCGCTGTGCGTTTAACTTTTCCTATTGGATTTTCACCCAACGCCAACAAATGCTCGAATATTTCCGGTCTGCCTATGAGGATCTGGCCGAAGACGGTGTATTTGTGCTTGACTTTCATGGCGGCGCCGAAAGTATTTCTGAAGAAGAAGCCATTACCGACTGCGGAGATTTTTCCTCTGTGTGGCATCAAACCGGTTTTTCTCCAGTGACCCATCTCGCCAATCTGGCTCTGCATTTCCGCTTCCCGGATGGGTCCTCCATGGAAAATGCTTTTCGTTATCACTGGCGTATCTGGTCAATTCCAGAAATCACCGACTTATTGAATGAAGTTGGTTTCACTACCATCAACATCTATTGGTATGACGGTGAGGGGGACTACGAATTTACCCGGGTTGGACATAACGACCCAACCTGGATTGCCTGTTTAACCGCACTTAAATAGTTACAATTGTGGGCGTTTTGAGACAAGCGACTCTAATCGCAAAGCAGCGATGCCAGCAAGCCTGGGGGGTTTTCAGGCACGAAGGTCTGGGGGTATTAGTGGACCGCATTGTGCTTCGAATCCAGCGCCTCATGGGCATGGAAACTCTGGGTAACTTTGATCGAGGCTATGACCAATGGCGCCGTAAGCGCCGTCGACCAACTTCCGTCGATGATATCCCGGGAATAGTTGACGGCATGGAAACCAAACCCATTTTCTCCGTTATTGTCCCAGTCTATAACGTTGACCCCAAATGGCTAAAAAAAATGGTGGAGTCGGTGCAAAACCAGCTGTATCCCCACTGGCAACTTTGCCTCGTTGATGATTGTTCAACGGATATCGCCCTCAAACCTTTATTACAACACTGGGCCGACACTGACCCAAAGATTTCCGTGTTGTTCAACAAAATGAATAGCGGCATTGCTGCGACCTCCAATCAGGCACTTTCCCTGGCCAAAGGAGACTATATTGCATTACTGGATCACGATGACGCTCTTACAGAGGACGCGTTGCTGGAAAACGCTCTCGCCATCAATTTAAACCCCGGAGCAGAACTACTTTATAGCGACGAGGACAAGATAACTCTTCAGGGAAAACATAAAACGCCTTTTTTCAAACCGGACTTTTCTCTGGATCTGCTGCGTTCACAAAATTACATCGGACATTTCGTGGTAATTAAAAAATCCACCATGGATGAAATTGGAGGGTTTACTTCAGGTCTCGACGGTGCACAGGACTATGACCTTGTCTTGCGCCTGGTTGAACACATGGCCCAACAGACGACTGAAGGAAAAACTTCTATCGTTCACATTCCCAAAGTACTTTATCACTGGCGAGAAATCCCAGCATCCACAGCCGCCGCGTTTAGCGCCAAAAGCTATGCCTGGGAAGCGGGACAAAAGGCATTGCAGCAACACTTTCATCGACTCGGCATCAAGTCACAAGTCAGGCTGGGTAAGCATCCTGGAACCTATGTGGCACGATATGAGATTGATGAAACGCCTCTTGTTAGCATCATTATTCCCTTTAAGGATCAGGCCGAATTACTGAACAAATGTTTGGCATCCCTCTTCGAACATACCCAATGGCCGAGATTGGAAGTTATCGCCATTGACAATAACAGCGAACAACCCAGGACTCGGGAAATCATTGCTCACTGGCAACAGAAAAACCTTCCCATTAACTTCATCACCTATCCAAAACCTTTCAATTTCTCAGAAATCTGCAACCACGGCGTCGAACACGCCAGGGGAGAGTATGTCGTACTGATGAACAATGACATTGAGATCACCTCCATGGGTTGGATTGAATCCCTGCTTGGGCATGCCCAACGGAATGATATTGGCGCCGTTGGTGCAAAGTTATTCTATCCCAACCAGACGATTCAGCACGCCGGAATCGTCATTGGCATCGATCAGGGTGCCGGACATGCATTCAAACATCTCCCCAACAGTCATACCGGCTACTTCCTACGGCATCATCTTATCCATAATATCAGCGCTGTTACTGCAGCACTGCTGATGGTCAAAAAAGATCGATTTCTTCAGGTCGGAGGATTGGACACTGATTTCGGTATTGCTTACAACGATGTCAATCTCTGCCTCTGTCTGACCCAACAGGGATATCGAAATATCATCACTCCCGAGTGCACTGCCATACATCACGAATCAATCACCAGGGGTTATGACATCAATACGGTAAAACAGGCAAGACATGACAGGGAAAAAGCATTACTGAGATCCCGATGGCCTGATATATTTGAGAACGGTGATCCCTTTTACAATCGAAATCTGACCCTAAGGCGGGAAGACTATTCCCTTGGAGTTTCCCAGGAATAGCATCCAGGCTTTTATGGCCTTCTGTCTGGTACTGATTTTCAGAAATGCCGTCGTCTGCTGCATCAGGATATCGGAGACATGGGACCACTTTCTGTGACTACTGTTTTGGAACTACGGTTAATGGGCCGCAATATCTCTTTTTATAGAAATTCGTCGAAATTCAATCAATAGCAAAATGACTCGAAGATCCAGCGCTAGAGAATCAAAACGACAAAGAGCCACGATTAAGACATTTGATCAGACATGGCGACGGTGGAAAAACCCTTATAAACCCATCGAGCAATTTAGCGAAGACCAGATTGAGTCAATCCACATGGGATCGCTAAAGGTACTCAGTGAAACCGGTATCAAAGTTCTTGATCAGGAGTCAAGGGAACTCTATGCCAGGGCCGGTATGAAAATTCGGGATAACGAAATTGTGTTATTCGACCCGGATCAACTCATGGAGCTGATTGGTAAAGCGCCTTCTAGTGTGAACTTAAGGGGGAGAGGACCCAATAGAGACGTTACCATTGGGGGAAACAATATCGGCGTTTGCACGGCTGGCGGCGCTCCAAACTTCTCCGATCTCGATCAGGGGCGACGACCGGGAACCATCGCTTTGCTTGAGAGTTTCTGTAAACTCTCCCAAGCCTATGACGTGATACACCTCATGGGCCCATTGGTTGAACCCCAGGACGTACCGATCAATCTGCGCCATCTTGAGATGACCCGGGCTGTTGTCACCCTAACAGACAAGGTTCCTTTTGTATTCTTCCGCGGAACCCAGGCCGTGGCCGATGCCTATGAAATAATTCGTATTGGTTACGGCATGTCGAAGGAAGAGTTCGAGAATACTCCCTGCTGCTATTCCGTCGCAAATTCCAACTCTCCGCTGCAGCTCGATGCATTGATGTGTCGGGGCATTGTCGATGCTGCCAGAGCCGGACAGTTGATGGTGTTGACGCCGTTTACCCTCGCCGGTGCCATGGCTCCAGTGACCCTACCGGGAGCATTGGTAATGCAAAATGCAGAAGCACTGGCTGGCATGTCGCTGTCACAAATTGTGAGGCCCGGCGCTCCTGTTTGTTATGGTAGTTTCACCAGCAATGTCGACATGCGATCTGGCTCCCCCGCCTTCGGCACACCAGAATACACGAAGGCGGCCTTCGCCTCCGGTCAGTTGGCTCGCCGGTATAACCTGCCCCTTAGATCCTCCGGCGTCAATGCATCCAACGCCCCAGACGCCCAGGCAGCCTATGAGACACAGATGTCACTATGGGGCTCATTGCTGGGCGGAACAAACCTCCTAATGCATGGCGCTGGCTGGCTGGAAGGCGGACTCACCGCTTCCGCCGAAAAATTTATCATGGATATCGAGATGCTCCAAATGTTCGCTGAGCTGTTTAAAACCGTCGAAGTCAACAACGACACGCTGGCATTGGACGCCATTGCCGATGTTGGCCACGGTGGTCACTTCTTCGGCACCCAACACACCATCGACCGCTTCGAAACCGCCTTCTACTCGCCCTTGCTCTCAGACTGGAGCAATTTCGAAAACTGGCGAGATACCGGCGCTATCGACGCAACCCAACGAGCCAACCAAATCTACAAAAAAAACCTAGCAGAATACCAACCCCCAGCCTTTGAAATAAGCCGACAGGAAGAACTCAACGACTTCATCACCAACCGGGCTGCAGAAGGTGGTGCAGATCTATCATGGTAAACGGTAGAAAAGAGAAAGAACCATGATCTAAAACCTCCTCCTCAACCGACCAAGCTTTCTCGCTGGGAATGTTTTATCGTGGCAACTCACTACAACGTCTTACCCCAACGATGTCAGCCAGAATACTTTTCAACCCCGGTGATAGCCACTGTGTCCCGTTATGTTGGTATATGAGTCAATCAGATCGAAGAATTCAATAGGAGAAAATAGCATGAAGTTTAAAAAACTGGGCCATACCGATATCGATGTTAGCCTGATATGCCTCGGTACCATGACCTGGGGTGAGCAAAATACCCAGAAGGATGCCTTTGAACAGATGGACTATGCGCTCTGGCGCGGTGTGAATTTCTGGGACACCGCTGAAATGTATCCTGTACCGGTTAAACAGGAAACAACCTATGCCACCGAAACTATCATCGGTAACTGGATGGCAAAAACCGGTCGGCGGGATGAGGTCGTACTGGCAACAAAAGTCATTGGTCGCAGTGACCGGGATTGGATGCGAGGCGGTGAGCTTCCCAGGCTGAATCGAAAGCACATCCATCAGGCACTCAACAACAGCCTGAAGCGATTACAGACGGACTATGTTGATCTATATCAGGTGCACTGGCCCAACCGACCCCTCGGTTTATTTGGCGAAGGAAACGGATCGTATATCCACAAGCAAGACGAATCAGAAGTGTCCATTGCAGAAACATTGGCCGTACTAACGGAATTAGTCGACGAAGGCAAAGTGCGCAGCATCGGGGTTTCTAATGAAACCAGCTGGGGCCTGAGTCAGTACCTGGCGACGTCAACCGACAATGCTCTCAGTCGGATTGTGTCGATACAGAATTCCTACAGTTTGATCAATCGCGTTTTTGAAAGCGGACTAAGCGAGTTTTCCTATCGCGAAGGCATCGGTCTGCTCGCATACTCCCCCCTTGGCATGGGGTCGTTAAGTGGAAAATACATTGGCGGAGCGCGCCCAAAGGGCAGCCGCATGGAGCAGTATGCCAATTTCATGCCGCGGTATCGAAACAGTGTTACAGAAACAGCAATCGAACAATATGCCGCGCTTGCCCGGGATTACTCCCTAACACCAACCCAACTAGCCCTCGGCTTTGTCAACACCCGTCCATTTGTTACGGCCAGCATTATCGGCGCAACATCCATCGCCCAACTAAAAGAAAACATCGATAGTATCGAAGTCAACATCGGCGAAGAGCTTGAATCAGCAATCAACGATATCCACCTGGCAAATAAAAACCCCGCTGCCGCATGAATCGAATTTATGTATTATCAAACCAGATCAAGTAAAGTTGCCTGACTCAAACAAGTTAAACTAAGACAAGTAGTTAAACTAAGACACCCATGGAATATAAAGTTAGAGAAAACTCTCTTCTTACTCTTCTTAAACCAGGACATCCACGGAATTTAACAGAACAAAACCTCTCCATCATAGGACGTCGGATCACGGGAGATCAGGAGTGACTAGAACGGGATCGTGGACCCCGAAGATCAACAAATCCCGCCTTCCAGCTTTCCCCGGGACGAGTTCACATCTCCGACGGATCGGATACCTGGGGATTGGCTAGATGATTGCGGGGAGAGACTGGTGTCAGGTGGTGTGGTTTCGTTGGCACACCCAGTGTTGGCCAATGGCCCTGCTGAATTCCCGCAGGGCCTGGGCAGACCCCAGTGCCTTCGGTCTCCAGGAGGTTTTCGGTCGAAGATCCGACGTCCACTGTTTTTGGGTGTAACCCAATCGATGCAGCATATCCGGCACTGATGATTCCACTCCACCGTGTTCATCATCCCTGAAGATCCGACTGCTCCAGTCCAGAAGTTCAAGGTATTCGGTAAACGACAGAGGCAGGGTATGCATGGAATCGGACACCTGTGTTTCCCGGCTGGCTTCTAGGGGCTGGTTTTCTGAAACCATGAAGTCCATGAGAACAGACGATGTACTGGTATTCTGCTGGTCAATCCGGTGCCTAATCGACGTGTAATCGGATTCTTCCAGAGTAGCGGCAATGCCTGCCCGAACCGGGTTTAAATCCACATAGGCCATGCACCGTAATAACGATGCCTCATCCAGTAACGCCTGACTGTGAAACCGTCCTTCCCAAAATCGACCCGTGCATTCGTCCTCACGATTCGCCTCCCGGGCAATGCGTTCATTAAGATACCCCATGAATCGACTGATACTCGACAGGGTTGACCGCCATTTCTTGACGGTTTCATCAATGTGCTGACGTTCCTCATTCGTTACTGACATTCCATCACGATAGTTATCCATCAGGGGACCGGGCTGATAAATCCGTGCCCATCGGTCAATGATCTCAATATCCGTCAGCGAGCTGGCTAGTTCAAGGTTGACCCTGAGAATGACATGATAGTGGTTGGACATCACGGCATAGGCGACAACATCAATGCAAAAGGCCGAGCCGAGTTTTAGAAGCAGTGATTCCACCCATTCCCGGCGGTGTTCATAACTTTGTCCACTGAATTCATCCAGTCCACACAGGAATGCGCGTCTGACACACCGGGAGGTGCAATGGTAATAGGGGGTTGCTTCGATATTGATAAGCTGTCGTCGTGCAATGGCCATTCCTGACTCCTGTCTGGTGGGTTGATTCCGTTAAGACAATCGTAAAGGAACTCCCGGGAGTGTCAACCTTTTTTGTGGGTGTTTGGGATTGGTATCTCTGTTGTGGGTGTCTGGGATTGGTACCCTCGCCGCCAATGACGCAATGGACTTGACTTGCTACCTATACACAGATGGTAAACTCACATTCCTAATCATCCTGTGCTTCCTTCCCCTGGTTTATGTCGGTATCGTTGAGGGAATAGGACGGGTGTTGATGTGGTTGCCTTTGGGGTAAAGTTGGTGCCATGTTTGTAGTTTTAATACGTCTCTGAGATACTTATTGCGGGCATGCTGAGTATCAAAGATTGGTGAAACATCTGGGGGGTTCTTATGAGTAAAGAACAAATTGAACAGCTAGAGAAACTCATTGAGTTCGCGAAGTTTGGTTTTAGAGGAACATTAAGTGCTGGAATAAGCGGCATGGTTTTAGTGCTTCTTCTGGCTATTTTAGATGCGTTCACTGGCTTTGATATAACTTCGGAAGCCTTGGTTTTAATAACTCTTATAGTTGCATTAGGCACTGTTGCCTTTGGTTATTTTTCTCTAAGAAAAGCCCCGACTATTGATTTTCGCATGAAGGATGGAGAAGTTATTGCTACCGTCACAGAAGCAAAAAAGTAGCTCGAATTTGCGGTTTACAATATTTTAGTAGAGTTTTCTTGAACAGCAGAAAAGGACCAATAGCTGACGTTCGTTGTCAGTTCTCAAAATTAGGACAAGGAAAGTTAGAAAGACCAAATCAGGACATCCATGGAAATTAAAATCAGAAAAACTCCTTCATCACCGGGTTTTAGTAGAAACGTTATTAACCAGGAATATAGTGATGAGTGAACGAGAAGAGCTTCACAGAAAGCCCTCAAACAGAAAAGCTGCGATGGATCACTGTGCGGCGGGGATAGCGGGTAGCGTTTTTCTGCGGGCGGATGCAATAGGTCATGTCAATGCGGCAATCTCGGCGGATCGAAGTTATGCCCTTTCTTATTTGGCTAAAGCGTGGATGCTTCATGCCGCCCATGATGACCGTTTTTCGGACAAAATATCCGGGTTGCTGGATAAGGCCGATCAGTTCGGGCTTGCCAAAGACAGTTATGAACATGGGCTTTATTCAGCATTGAAACTGATAAACGGAGCAAAAGAGGTGGATGGAGTGAGAGTGCTGGAAGCAATATTGGATAAGTCACCAACCGATCTTTTCGTTCATCAATTGATACAAGATGAGGTTTTCTGGATGGGTCGGTCAGACTGGATGAGAAGTATCACTGAAAAAGCGGCGCCTGCCTGGCGGGAAACGATGAAGGGATATGGATCTTTTCTTTCGTTTCGGGCATTCGCTAATGAAGAGGCGGGCTATCTGGATGATGCTGAACAGTATGGGCGTAGGGCTATCGAGATCGATCCTACCGACATTTGGGGGGCCCACGCCGTCGCCCATGTGCTGACTATGCGTGGTGAGATGCACAAAGGAATTGATTGGCTGGAGAATCTCAGCACGAATTGGGAACACGGTAATCAGATGAAACACCATTTGTGGTGGCATCTGTGTTTGTTTTTACTGGAGGTCGGTGACCATGACCGGGTGTTGGCGTTGCTTACCACTGAGATTCGAAATCCGGATTCACCCATGATTAAAGCATCCCCCGCAGCGACCATTGATATTACCAACTTTTCGTCGTTGCTCTTACGCCTTGAGCTGCTGGGGGTTGAGGTTGGGGAACATTGGGAAACCCTTGGTGAAATCTGTGCAGATCGCGTTTGCAACCATAAAAGTGCGTTCAGTAATACCCATGACATGATGGTGCTTGCTGCCACCGGACAATATGACAAAGCAGACGAATTACTAAAGAGCATGCGGGAGACCTACTACTCACAATCTGGAACGGTTGCCCAATCTTATAATGCCGTTGGGATTTCTGTTTGTGAAGCGATACTGGCCCATCGAAAAAAGGACTATGCGCGTGTGCTAGCTCTGTTAGGTGAGATTCCTCAGGACCTTACTTTGATCGGTGCAAGCCACGCACAGCGCGATGTCTATTATTATTTATTGGTGCATGCTTCTAAACAAGGGGACAGGCAAGACCTTCGTACGGTGTTTCTTAAGGATGTGGAACGCATTGGTTTTCATGGTGTAACCGAGCGAGCGGCCTATAAAAATACCGCTCATTAACATGCTTGTTAGTCGACTTCAGATCTACCCCTGGGGCTGCTTTGGGTCCATGAGCCCGTCCACTCTCCCACTGACCCCTCCATGGTGTAACCTTCCCCAAGACGGACAATGCTTTATCGGAAGCCCTGGTTGGGATCAAGATGAACCACCGGTACGGCACCGGGCACTTTGATCCCTCCGCGCAAGGTCCCGACTTCGATATTGCCCCAGCGCTCTGCCATGAATGCTGGCAGAGATCTTCCAATAGGTGATGATAACCACAGACGGACGAGGTAGCGGCGCTTCTCTAGGTCCATATGGTCTTCATATTGCTCCCGGGCGTGGACGACAATATGATTATTTATCAGCTGAATATCTCCAGCTCCAGTGTCATTCTGTAGGAGAGCTTTCTTGCCGCTTGCTGGAAAGTATCCAACGCCCTGGATTGCTGTGCTGAAAGAGGGGGGATCTCAGCCAACCGTTGGGCTGATCGGATGTCCGGGTCCATACCGCAACATACAAGCTGGCCATTTATCCGGTTGAATACCCGAACGGGATAATGGGGGAGCTTACCTTGAGGGATTTCGCCATACCGATCACATTGATATATCCCATAGAGTTGATGGAGAGACTGGAGATCATGTTCCAGCAAATTATTGTGTATCGCCGCTGAGCTGGCAATGGAACTGATTCCGCCGGTTTTGGCTTTCCGCAAGCATAACAATCCCACAACATCGCATGAGTCCGAGTGAAATGGCTGAGCTTGTCTGGTCTGGTAAAGTCTTGTTTCACCCGAAAGTATGGATCTTTGATCAATAACGTGGCCGAGCAGATGGCCTTGGGCGTTTTGTGATACCGCATTACCGAGCCAGGCTCCGATTCCCCAATACGCCCGCATAAGGTCTTCGTGGCTCCATTGGTTGGTCGGCAGGCCGCGAATTAGACCAAAGCCACGTCCTTTTAGTATCTCATCCCGGATTGCCAACAATCGTTGGCCAAAATCTTCGAATGGAAAATCAAGTTGGGTGAGGTTAGCGATAGGTTTATTCGACAATTTAGTCGATTTGATGGCGGCCCAAATGGTCGCGAGATCTTTTTTTGTCAGGTAACTTATCCAATCGCTTTTCTGCTTAATGTAGTCACCATCCCAAACCATCGGACCAGTCCAACGCTCTGGCTTCGTCTCCCTTTGTTGATCGCCGGTGGTTGTCATGGCCTGTATTAATCGACAGTGGAAAAGGTATGGGTTCTGACCGCTAATTTCTGCTTATCGTCCGCTACAGATCGTTAAGGTCGACGTCCGCATAATATGACGCGGTTACATCGGGATGGGATCGCATTCGGATTTTCAAGGTATTGGCACCGAAAGTAGCAAACACAGGATCCGCCGGATCAGGGTTCTGCCCTCCGTTAGCGTGGGCAGCAAGCTCACCTGGTAAGTCAACGGGCTCGAACCGTGCATCAAGTCTGGGGTTCATAAAATAGGCGATTGACAGCCGTTGCCTGCCCGGTGGCGGACTCACTACCTGGTGTTTGGTTGCACGCAAATAACCGTTGGTATTGGTGTCACTCTGTCATCAAAATAGCCCGGATGCTGTCCAAGCCCCTGAGCCAACCCCCTCAGCAATGCCATCCCAAGAGGTTGGATTTGGCCCATCCATTTACCGATTGTATGAGGCATCGAAGGCAAGCTGGGAGGCCATTGGTTTGGTCCACGTAGTCGAAGCCAGGGAGGGTCACTAGGTTTGAGTACGGGAGCGGGCTCCTCGGGGCCAATGTCGATTTGATCACGCCAGTCTATTTGACCTGCAGTCCTTTCATTTTCGAGTAAAGTATAACCACGAAAATGCGGAGAATTTCCAATGGCCAACGCTTTACGTTCAGCGATGGGTAATTCAAAAAACTGATTCGCAACGTCGAGGGTTTCGTCATCCAGCGCCTTATCAACACCATGTCCGGTCAGATAAAAGAACCCTGGCCCATGGCAGGTGGCACGCAGCTGGTCAACAAACTCCAATGCTTCGTTGCCGGTAGGATCAGCGAGGTAACCACTAATATCTAGAATAGGCAGCATTAGTTGAGCATCGTCAAAAGTAGTATTTCAGGATTGATAGTAAAGAGTCATGCCTGTTTTATCATCAAAACAGACCAAAACAAAGACACCCATGGAAATTTCAGTCAGGAAAAGCCCTCGTTCATCAAAGGGTTTCGGCTAAAGAGATACCTGGAGGGACAAAATTAGGACATTGTATGAATACCTTTCGTGAAGTTAGCAGCCTAAAACCTGGAAAATATGGGGGAACCAAAAGGGACGTATCCCCTATATATCAATGAGTTTCACAAAACCCTGTGGAACTTTACGTGCCTTTGTAGGGCTTAGGCCAAGGTTATCCTGAACGATCAGATGATTGGGAAATAGCCACCCATTACACAGATCAACCCTCCTCAAAAACCATCTTGTTTAAAAAGAGCTACAATTATTCTATATTTCTTTTGTGGAGAATATGAAGAAAGTGAAAACTTATCCAGCTAGAGAAGCAAAAAATAAATTTGGAGAGGTCTTCGACGAAGCCCAGCGACAACCTGTTACTATTACCCGAAATGGGCGCCCGATTGGTGCGGTTGTGAACATGCAGGTACTCAACAAAGTAATGGAAATGGAGCGTAAATCGGCGCAACTGGAAATTCTGAGAACATTGGGACAATTACAAGATGAAGTAAAGGAGAGTCCTAAGCCGACAAGAGCGCAGCTTCGGGAGCTTCTTGAATGCGACGATGAAGAGCTTGACGCCTTGATTGATGGAACAGATTTATCTAATAACTTGAATTCAACTAGTAAGTGCAACTCGTCAAAGAAGGGAAAGCAGGGATAATGTCGGCTTTTCCTCTCGCCAAAGATGAGAAGCATGATGAGTCACTATACCCAGCTCACCCGAGAGCAAAGATACCAGATATTTGCATTAAAGAAGGTGGGCATATCACAAAAAGCCATCGCCGAAGAGATCGGTGTTAACAAGTCCACGATTAGTCGGGAGCTGTCTCGTAATACAGGGCTTCGTGGCTATCGGCCCAAACAGGCCCATGAGTTCGCACTGTCTCGTCGAGCCGACAAGGTGACACCAAGAATTGAGCCTTCTCACTGGGCCGAAGTGGGTCGTTTGCTGAGTGCTTACTGGAGTCCAGAGCAAATATCATGGAGGCTGTATGAAGAACAGGATTACCGAATCAGCCATGAATGGATTTATCAGCACGTGTATCGGGACAAGAAAATGGGCGGGAAGCTGTCGGGTTATCTTCGCTGCCAGAAGCAGAGAAAGAAACGATATGGGGTCTATAGCCGCCGTGGTCAGATTCCGAACCAGACGATGATTGATGACCGCCCTGCCTGTGTAGAGTCGCGCTCCCGAATTGGCGATTGGGAAGGAGACACCATTGTTGGCAAAGGGCATTGCGGCGTATTGGTTTCCCTGGTGGATCGTAAGAGCCGGTACACGTTATTGGGTCATTCGAGTACGAAAGAGAAAGACCCGGTTGCCAACGAGGTAATCCGTTGTTTCAAGGGGAGCGCAGATAGCTGCCATACGATCACCTATGATAATGGTCGGGAGTTCAGCGACCACGAACGCATGGCGAAGGAACTCAGTGCGGATATCTATTTCGCTCATCCGTATTCTTCGTGGGAGCGAGGAACGAATGAGAATACGAATGGGTTAGTTCGACAGTTTTATCCCAAGACAATGTCACTGTTAAAAGTAAGCCGACAGTCGTTACAATCGACGATGGACAGATTAAATCATCGTCCGAGAAAATCGCTGAATTACAGAACACCTCATTAGGTGTTCTGTAATTCAAATACAACCTTGACGGTTGCACTTAAGAGTTGAACCTAAGACTCTCAAAAAGCAAAACCCATCATGGAAATAAAAACAGAGATGCGCGGAGATCCACAATGAATATTGAGCGGCTGGCCCAGGTTTCCGACTTTATGCAAAGATACGTCGAAACTGGAAAAACGGCAGGAATACAGGCATTGGTTTTTCATCGTGGGCAGGAGGTATTTTTTGACCAGGTAGGTTATCGGGATCTGGAGACTAAAACCCCTATGGAAGAGGACACGATTTTTCGTATTTATTCCATGACCAAAGCCATTACCAGCGTTTGTCTGATGTCTCTCCTTGAGGAGGGACACTTTCAACTAGACGACCCGGTAGAATGGTGGATTCCAGAAATGAGTGATTTGCTCGTTTATGGTGAAGGCGGGAAACTGGATGTGCTCACCCAGGCTGTAACGTTTCGCCACCTGCTTACCCACACCGCTGGTTTTACCTATGGGTTCGAGCCGGATACCCATCCCATCGAAAAGCAATATGCTGATTTGTGGCGGGTAGATGGTCCGCCGAAACACCTCCCGGATCTGATACGGGACGTTCTGAAAATTCCATTGCTTTTTCAACCTGGAAGTCAATGGAACTATAGTGTGGCGACGGATATTTGCGGGTATCTGGTGGAGCTAATCAGCGGTCAGACGTTAGCCGAGTTTATGCAGCAACGAATATTTGATCCCCTAGGGATGGCGGATACCAGCTTCGTGGTTTCCAGAAAAGACGCCCATCGACTCGCCACCTTGTATGGCTATAAGCAGGGGCAGGCCATAGAAATATTGTCCCGGGCGGATGACTTACCCTATGTGGATCACACAGAGGGAAATGAACCCAGACTGTATTCCGGTGGTGCGGGGTTGGTGTCCACAGCCCGGGACTACCTGAAATTTGCCCGAATGCTGCTGAATGGGGGAGTGATGAATGAATACCGGGTGTTGGGTAGAAAAACCGTAGAGTGGATGACTCAAAACCATCTGGATGCCTCATTACTGCCTCTGGCTAATAACGGAATTGTGACCCAGCGCTTAAAAAGCTATGGTTTTGGTTTAGGGTTTTGTATCAACCTGGATGCAGCAAAAGCGGGAACTCTGGGGAGCACCGGTGATTTTGGTTGGGGAGGTATGGCCGATACCTATTGCTGGATTGACCCCCAGGAACAACTCATTGGGATTCTGATGCAGCAATTTATTCCATCGTTATACCACGGTGGACGTCGGAGCTTTCGCAATGCGGTATATCAGGCACTGACATGAGACTTGCTTCTTAGGTTTTACGTAATAGTAAAATGATAGGTTGAGCAAGGTAGAAAACCACGTAAAAGAACAGGTCGAGGGTACCGGCCAAACCCATTACTCGAAAACCGAAAAAATCGAGGTAAAAATATGACGACAGTAATCACTTCCCCATCAATCACAGAGGCTGGTGACGAATTGATTCCCGGAACTCCGGCGGGAGAAAGTAAAAGCTGGAACTGGCATCCCGATGTACCGATTCAGTATTCCCCTTTATTTTGCGTGCCTCTGAAACCTCTGGCGATACTGAAGTGGTTTGCTAATGCCTGGTTGCCTCTAACGGAACTTGGCTGCTATTTATTGATCGCTATCATAGTGAGTCTTTGGGTACAACCGCCTCTCCAGCATACCGCTTCTCTCGAGTTCGGATGGGTCTTTGGGGTCTGGGCAAGAAACATTCTCATGATGACCGCCCTCGCCACGATGTTGCATCTGTGGTTGTACACCTGGCATAAACAGGACAGTACTTACCGCTTCTTGCGCACTTCGCCCACAGAAAAAGGCGCAAAATTCCTTGGCGGAGATCAACTACGAGACAATGTTTTCTGGGTACTTCTAAGCGGGGTCAGCGTCTGGACCCTCTATGAAGCCGGGTTCTGGTTTGCCTATGCAAACGGCTATGGATCCATTATTGGTTTCGCAGATAATCCTGTCGGATTCGTTCTGTGGTTTCCATTAATCGCAATCTGGTCTTCGTTTCACTTTTATTGGATACATCGTTTTCTACACTGGAAACCGATGTACGATCGGTTTCATTCAGTCCATCATCGCAGTGTCACTATTGGACCATGGTCTGGTCTTTCCATGCACCCAGTGGAACATCTGCTCTATCTTTCGTCCGTATTGATTCATTTTATTATCCCTTCCAACCCCATTCACGTATTATTTCATCTTTATTGGCTGACTCTGGCGACCGCTACGTCCCATTCAGGTTATGAATCTCTGATCGTCGGGAAAACAGGTAGAATTACTATCTCCACCTTTTTTCACCAACTGCATCATCGTTACTTTAACTGCAACTTTGGCAACGTCGAGCTTCCCATGGATCGGTGGTTCGGTTCTTTCAATGATGGCAGCAGCGCTGCGACACGACGCCTATTCAGACGGGAGAGAAAGTAAACGCTATCGTTATTGTCATTATCATTGTGCTGAAAGAACGGGATGTTGTGGTGGTTATCTCGCCACTTCTCCTTCTTCATTCGTGCTTCCCATTTTGTCTCTCCAGGACTCCACCCATTCATTCCGTCGGTTCAGTGCTATGTTAAACTTCCCTTCGAAATGCGTTATCGGTTTATGTGGTGGACTCCAGAAATCCACGACGTCTTAAGTTTCTGTTTTGGACTGAGCGGAGAAAACCAAACCATATCACCCAATTAGGAAATACTGACGCTACTTAAACTTTATTGCTATCGTGAGTTCTAAGCTCCACTGTTCTGCATACGCCCAGGCAAGCGAGCGAAAGAAGACAAAGACCTGAAAAGGAAAGACCCGAAAAAGAAAAGCCCCAGACAAAAGTCCACTATGAAAGCCAGTTCTATTCGATACGAAAACGACAAGGAGATGTACGACGCCCTGTTGAAAAACTCCGATGTCATCAAAGTAAATGAATACATCAAAAAGAGGGAAGAAAGTGGTCCCATGGGGACCCGTCGCCGTTTGCTCGCGACGTCTGTAAGACTGAGTCGAACCATGGCTCCCCAGGTTCATAAAATGGCTGACGAATGTATAGAGACCCTGGAAATGGATATTCCCCTGGAGCTCTATGTTTATTCCAGTCCCCAATTTAACGCCGCCTGTTTCAAACCTGAGGACGGCCAGTTATTTGTTATGTTTTCCTCCAGCCTATTGGAAGCCTTCCAGGACAGCGAACTAAAATTTGTTATCGGCCACGAATTTGGGCACCATGTCTATCAGCATCACGATATTCCCATCGGCTATCTACTCAAAGGAAAACAGCGCCCGGACCCAAGACTAGCGCTGGATTTATTCGCATGGTCCCGGAATGCTGAAATTTCTGCTGATCGCGCCGGCGCAATTTGTGCCCAGGATCTGGACGGTGTGGCCAGGGCGTTATTCAAGTTGGCCTCTGGTTTGAGTGACAAAATTATTCAATTCAGCCTGGACGATTTTCTTAAGCAGGTCGATGAGATGCGAATCGAAGATGACGAACCTGGTCAGGGTGCGCCTCAGGAAGACTGGTTCTCCACTCACCCGTTTAGCCCGCTTCGTGTCCGTGCATTAAAATTATTCTACGAATCCTGTCTGGTCGATGAAAAAGGTAGCACAGTACAGGAGCTGGAGGTTGGCGTACAAAAGCTCATGGGTATGATGGAGCCCAGCTATCTCGACAGCCGAACAGATACCGCCACCGCCATGCAAAGAATGCTCTTCGCCGGGGCTATCGCGGTGGCCCATGCCGACGGAGAAATCAGTGAAGACGAAATTACGGTATTTGAGAAGTTTTTTGGTAAAGGCGAATTCAGCGATCGCCTGAATATCGATGTAATCAAAGGCAAACTCCCCAGCCGCATTGAAAAGATGAACGAACTAACCAGCATGACACAAAAAATGCAGGTAATGCGGGACCTTTGCCTTGTTTCCAAAGCAAATGGAAAACAAGTCGACAGTGAACGAGTAGTCCTCAATGAAATTGCCGACGGCCTCGGCGTATCCCACAACTTTATCTGTCAATCCATGGAACAGGTGGTGGAGCCCGATTAATCTGGAGCTCCATTGGGGGGAAGGCTTCCTGAATCAACCAAAAACCATTAAAACACTGGCTTGGTAGCACTGGACATCACTAACCTTTTATTAGCGGCATCATCAATAAAAACCGGTATCTTTAGCACTTTGGTACCCGTTGTAAACTTTGGACCAACAATGGGAAGCCGGTGTTGTTGTTGAAGAAAGGATACTGATCCTCAATCCTTAAATGGGCAGTGATGATGAATAAAGTCTGTATGAGGTCTTAATGCAAGGGATTGCCCACTGGAACCAATGGAGCCAAGGGAAAAAGAGCAGCCCAGAAACGAAAATCCGTCTGAAGGAGCTAATCCAAAGGCCCATTAGGATTAGTGTGGCAATTCTTTGGTGTTAGCACAAGATTTAGAATATAACGATGGCGACTCTCGAAAGCGCAGCATTGTCTAAAAATCAACCTTCTCTTCTTTCTCGATAGCCTGTTGTTTTTGGTTTTGCTGAAGCGTTTTAAGATGTGCGTGATTATCTTCCAATCTATCGTAATCGGTCTGGAAAAATCTCAAAGCGTTAGAGACCTGGACATAATAGCCTTGGGGTCTTTCAAATCTAACCAAAAACATCCGACCTTGTTTCGTTGGAATAATTCGATTAAAAATGCCAGGGCCGGTGGGTTGCAATAGACCACCGGATTTCCCCTTGATCTTGCAACTTCCCCAACACAACTCATCCTTACTGTTGGTGTTTGGCCCGCCGTATTTTCGACTGACAAAAGTCGTTTCGCCATAATAGCCTACCAAGTCAGAAATCAATTTATCGTGGTTTGGTTCTTCCAGAAAGTACACGCTCCGGGATATTTTGTAGATCTGCAAGTTATGATCAAAATCGAGAACCAGGTTCTCTCTAGGAATATTGGTATTATGTAATCTTTTGGTTGATTCGCATGACATGGTTCTGGCGTATTCAGACCCGATATATTGCTCTGACTCCTGTGTACATACGAAGCCCTCCGGCAGATTTATTTCAGAAAAGCGGTCTCCAAGAGAAACCCCCAGTATCTTCGCTGACTTATAATCCCAATTGTCGAGGTTTGCCAGATGGGTATTCTTCGATTGGGACTTTTTATCTGAAAGGGAAGCAGGGCTTGAATACTCTTTTGATAAAGCGCCAATAATCTGTTTATACCCTTTTCTTTTTGCAACGCTCATCGCGGACTCGCCACCCGAGGTGATGATCGTTTTTGACGCTCCCGCCATTAAGAGTTTCTCAATCAATGCTGGATGGTTATGCCTGCTTGCAAGGAACAGTGCAGATTGTTTGGCATGATCGACAGCATTTACATCTGTACCATTAGATATCAAGGTAGCAACAACGTCTAAGTGGCCTTGCCAGGCGGCAAAAAGTAAGGACGAATTACCGTCCTGGTTTCTAGCATCAACCCTCGCGCCATTGTCTATCAACAGTCTAACGATGGCGTTATTACCTCCATATGAAGCGAGCATCAGAGGCGTATTTCTATTTGAGTTCTCGTTGTTTACTTCCGCTCCCTTTTGAATCAGTATTCTGGCTATTTCTTCCTTGCCGTTAAGGGAAGCAATGTGCAGAGGAGTGCTTCCATATCGATCCTTTGCGTTAATTTTACCTTTGGCAATTTGCCTCTTTACCTCAGAGTAGTTATCTTTTTCAACGGCTTTGTGGATTCTACCCGCATAAGCTGAATTGGCCGTGGAGCATGTGAATAGCACCAGCAGGGATAAAGAAAGAAACTTCCTATAAGCAATCACGTTTTTTCCTCAATATATAAAAAATCTACCAATGGCCTATCCCTAAGTCCTCTCTCTTTCCGTCGAATATCCGGGCTGTCCATGATGCGCACAGAAGACTTGTTAAACTCGGTGGGAAGTGAGACTTGGCCTTAAAAAGCAATTGAAGACCAGAAATAAGGCCTCGATTCCATGAAAACCCTTAGGTTAATAAACAGATCCAAGCGACCGTATCACTCTCGGATACCTATCGCTATCCTGCAAAAGTATGATCCTTGCCTATGTAGAAAAAAGCAGATAGGCAAAAATAAATTAGTGTCATAATTCTTCCGCGACAACACTAAATTAGGACGCCGACCCTGAAAAAGACACCAAGGTTGGTAATGAAGATACGTAAATAAATAATGTGGGAGAAAGGACAAACCCCATTAACCCAATTGAGAGGCAGACAGACCATATTAGGATTAGTTTGCCTTTTTGCATCATATCTCCATTGAAAGGAAACTCAAGTTTAGTTTTGGTGCACTCTTCGCTTATGCCTTGATCGGATTTATTGTTAGTTCGTGCTAATATTCCTTATCGAATATCAAAGTCTGGGGAGAGTTCATGAAATTTGATGCTGCGGTACTAACTAAAACCGGTGGGCCGTTAGAGATTCGTACAGTGCAAATGACAGGACTTAAGCCCGGCGATGTATTGGTTCGGATAATGGCTAGCGGTCTTTGTCATACCGATCTTGAGGCGATACAGGGTCGGTTGAATCTGCCATTGCCTCTGATCCCTGGGCACGAGGGTGCGGGTATCGTTGAAGCCGTGGCGCCGGACGTCACCAGTGTTAAACCAGGGGATCATGTGGTGTGTTCATGGAATCCTTATTGTGGCCACTGTTTTTATTGTGATGAAGGCCAGCCGATTCTATGTGAATCCCGGACGACCAATGAACCCAAGGGGTTTTTGCTGGATGGCAGTAACCGTTTGAGCCTCGACGGGGAAAACCTCTATCACTATTCCATGGTGTGTTCCCATGCGCAGTATTGCGTGGTGCCGGAAAGTGGCGCTGTGGTATTACCTAAAGAAATTCCGTTTGACTGCGCCTGCCTATTGGGTTGTGGTGTGATGACCGGGGTTGGTGCGGTCATTCGCCGGGCTCGGGTCCGGGCAGGTACGAGTGTTGCGGTATTGGGCTGTGGTGCCCTGGGATTGAATGTCATACAGGGAGCGCGAATGGCGGGAGCGGAGAAAATATTCGCCATTGATGTTCTCGACGGCAAGTTACAAAAAGCGTTGGATTTCGGTGCCACCCACATCGTTAATGCAAACATGGTTGATTCCGTAGATGCGGTAAAGAGTGAAACGTCAGGGCGTGGTGCAGATTATTGTTTTGAAGCGGCGGGAATTGATCATACTCTGCAGGTCAGTCTGGATGTTACCCGCCCCGGAGGGGACGTGATTCTGCTTGGCAAAACCGAGGTAAACAAAGAAATTCCGATTCGTTGGGGGTCTCTAATGCCAGAGCGAGTGATTACCCGATCAAGTTACGGTGGAGGACGGCCAAAAATTGATTTTCCTTTTCTCGCAAACGCCTATCTTCAGGGTAGGTTGATGCTGGATGAGTTGATTGACAAACGTATTAAGCTTGAAGATATCAACCAGGGGTTTGAGGATCTTGCGTCGGGATGGTTGATTCGAGCTGTGATTGAGATGGAGCACTAATTTATCTGGATTTGCCTTGTGGGTAATTCATAAAGTAGGCAATTCATAAATCGGCCCGAAACAAAATAGGATCAATTAATGATTCAGGAATCGGGTAACCTCGCTATTAATCAGCGAGATATCCGCCAGGTCGCCAGGGCTAGCTGCCAGATGTCCCCGAATGGATGGGATTGGAACATAATGTGCGTTGGGTATTTGTTTTGCAATTTCCTGCTGTTGCTCGGCGGGATTAAGCAAATCCAGATCTGGACCCATGATCAGGGTCTTTGCCTCAATGCTGGCTAAAGCCTGTTGAGTGTGGCCATTAAATGGTGGTATTTCACCCACATTATGGGCGTCGTAAGCCCGGGTTTGATAAATCCAGTCATTTGCATCAAATCCTTTGGCCATGAATTTGTCCTCAATGTCTTTTAGCCAATCCAGACAACCCGTGGTGGTTGGGAAAAGAGTATCGAGGTCGATGGGTGTGCAAATGCCTAGTCCCTGGGTGAATGCAGCGCAGGTTCGCCAGCCGTTTTCTGGTTGGGCATCATAATTTCCATTATTCCAGGCGGGATCGAGCATCAGGATCCTGCGCGAAGTTTCATTACTGATCACTGTCCAGGCTGGAGTGCGGGCTAAGGGAACCAATGCAATAATAGTACTCATCGTGGTGGGGTGACTAACTGCCCATTGGAGAGCCTGCATGCCTCCCATTGAGGCGCCGGCAACAGCCAGAATCTGGTCCAGATCAAATCTTTCCTGCAATAAGCGCCGCTGGGACTCAACCATATCCCGAATACCAAATTGGGGGAATGCCATGGCGGGTTGTTCTTTGCTATTGCTCGGTGAGCTACTCCAGCCATTGCCAATGGCATCGGTGGCGATGACGCAATATTGTGAGGGGTCGAATGCTAATCCTTCGCCGATTAAAAAGTCCAATCGGTGAGCGTCTCCCGCCAGTGATGAGGTCACCAGTATCACATTCGAGCCATCCGATGCGGGAGTTCCGTGCACAATATAGGAAAGCTCGAAATTCTGGATAGCTTCTCCGTTTTCAAGAACGAAATCCCCCAATGCAAGGGTTTGACGCTCGACAGTCTGGGGAGAGTAGGTCATGGTAAAAGATGATAATGACTATTTTCGATGGGGTTTTATAACATCGATTTCATGGAATTGCTGGAATGATTGTCGCAATCGGGATTCACGATCGGGATTAAGCCAAATCAATTGGCTTTGAATACAGTGATCTTTAAAAACATTGAGCTATTCTACTGCCGCAGTTGGATACGCCAATCTTTGAGCTGCCTTTCGATGGTAGTATTTGAATACAGATACCTGACCTGGTTTGGCGATTCGGTAGTACCCGTACCCTTCAGGTTCCGGATTCATGGACTTGTCCTTAACCGAATTTTCCAGAAATTGTTAGAAGTTTCCAAAGGCTTTACAGCAAATGAAAAACCTTATAATCATTATCGCATTTCAAATTATGTTGAGTGGCTGCGTGTCCGTCGAGCAACGTAAGAAGAACATCGAAAGTGATATTGCCGAGCTATATTCGGCTCATTTGAGCGCAGAGATTCAGGAGTTCTTCGTTGAGGAGTCAGTCAATGCAGGGGTAAAGGCCATCCGCGCAATGAAACCGTCTGATGTCCTTCCTCCAACTAATGAATATGAAATGGTAGGTTGTGCTTACGGGTTTAAAAATAGCAAACTGATTCTCATTGAAGTCAGTCGACCAAACTGCATAACGCCGTCTGTTCTTGCCCATGAGATATCCCACATCGGCGCAAATTGTAGTGCGCATAATGATCATTTTTATAAATATAATTGGAAAATCGCAGAGCGCTATCAAAACCGATTTCCAGATGCGACAAAAAGAAAATGGTTTGCGCCGGTACAGAGTGTCGGCAATATTTCGGCCATTTATCGGTCTGAGGGATGTTAGTTCCAATAGGTTTAGCCACGTACACTATTCTTGCCGTCGATGAGTATTGAACGACGGGAGCCACTTCGGGTTCACTATTTGTTATATTTGAAGTCCACTATATTTAGGAGGCAAAATTGATGAAGTTGACCAAACTATTTTTTTTCGCATTTTTAGGGCTATCCGTTTCTCTACCGGGTTTCGCTGACAAGGACCCCAATTTGAAATTGATTGAGGCTAGAAAAGGGGAAATGCAGTTACGCTCGTTTAATGCGGGACCGTTATTTGGGATGGCAAAGGGTAAGATTGAATACAATGCTGAGTTGGCGGCGTCTGCTGCGAATAATCTAAAGACACTCATGGCGTTAGACATGGGTCGGGCATGGCCAGAAGGAACCGGAAATGACAACTACCCAGATGCCACCAGAGCGTTACCTGCGATTTGGTCGAATTATTCAGACCTCGTTGGTTATGCCGAAGACTATGCTAAGGCTGTCAATGATCTCGCCGCTAACGCCGGAAATGGAGTAGATGCATTAAAGGCGAATATTGGTGCCCTTGGTCAATCCTGTAAAGGGTGCCATGACGATATGCGAGCCAAGAAGAAAAAGTAGCCATAAGCCATCGAAAAAACAGATTCCTTATCCGGGCCTTGTCAGAGTTCGAACAACAGAAAGTCTGGGACCCAGTGATCCGAATTTGGCACTGGGTTTTCGTTTTCACTATTGGTACTGAATGGTTTTTTGGACGATACATGTCGTTTGATACCATTCAGTGGCATTTCTATCTTGGGTATTTTACGATTGCACTAATTGCGTTCCGCCTACTTTGGGGAGTGATTGGCCCGAAGCCCGTTCGGTTTCGCACGATGTTTCGAAGTTTCTCAACATTGGGTTCCTATATCCGGCGTATTCATCGTCGATCCCCAAGCGGTACACCTGGCCACAATCCCCTTGGCGCACTGTCCGTTTTTGCCATGCTGACCCTCATTGCTATCCAGGGGATGGCGGGGTTATTTGTTGAATCCGAAGATTTCTTTGAATCAGGGCCGTTCGCTGAATACGTTTCTCAGGCAACCATCGTTAGTTTAACCAATTTACACCACACGATTGCAGACATACTATTTGTCGTCGTCGCGCTTCATGTCGCAGCCATTCTGTTTTATCTCTTATGGAAAAAGGAAAATCTGATTAAACCGATGATCAATGGATGGAAGACGGTTACCAAAAAAGAAACCGGAATAAAGTAGCAGAATCGAGTCTCCGGGTCCGGGTAAGTGGTTTTACACTTTTTATCATTGTGAGGCGTCAGAATATTACATTCATTTTGATCGTTTCCCTACATGTGTTGCATTAGGTATTTCGTGCAATGATTATCGATGTATGCTTAAACTGAGTTTTCAGTGAAGCCGAGTTGTCAGAGAGTTGTTCAGAAACATTCACTCTGAACTATGTTTTCAACTCAATCACTCTCGCGGTGGCTATAAGTTCCGTCGTGAGTTCTGCTGTGGATTCCATGATCATGGGATGTTTCCGCGGTGTCAGTATCCCACTTTCCATAAAAGCACCCTACGGGTTCTGTGTAAGGAACCGCTGGCATTGAATCATTAAATACCGCTTCCATCGCGTCCGCTAATTCATGGCGAGAAATATTTGTACGCAAGACACCAATGGATGCGAAGCGATTATCAATTCGACCTCGATAGACAAGGGTGCCTTGTTTATCGAACACAAAACTTTCCGGGCTCGCAACGGGTTTCAGTTTTTTCGCTACAGTGGCATGGCGATCTATTAATAGTGGAAAATGAATATCGTATTCCTGCTGAAACTGGCGGATATTTTCCGCATTGTCCCATGGGTTCGGAAAGAGTCCGTAAAAATTGAAATCAAGAGAATTTGCAACGCTGTACAACTCATTTAGCCTTGGAATAAACCGCTTCGAAACGGGACACTCTTTTCCTAACATGAGAATGATTGTTGCTTTTTTGCTGATCTCAACATCAAGGGTTTGTGATGTGTCGTCCAAATGATAGGCATGCAATCCGACCAGGCTTGAACCCCATGCGCTGGAAATGAGGGAGCTGTTGAGGATCCAGCTTAGTAATACAATTATTCTGACTATGGTTTTCATTCCTCACCAAGCCGGTTTCGCAACCCAGAGTCCCCAGGAAACAATCGTTTTCCTTCTACCCACAAAGCCTGGGCCTTACCGGCCAATCCCCATTGTTGATGTAGATCTCCGTAGTATTGGTAGGTTTTAGCATAAACCGGTTTTTGATGGGGCTCCCGGTTTTGTTGTGCCAATAAAACCTCAAAGTGTTGAGTCGCAACCTGTTTGGAGTAATCACTGTCATCCTGGCTGTAACTAACGGCCAAACCTAGTCGTGCATCCCAAAGACTGTCATCCAGGCGCAAGGCCTTTTCATACATTCGAACGGAGTCGTATGCCATCTTATATTGCGCTTCTTCGCCAGTAGCCAATTCGCTGCCTACCCCCAATAACGATCCATATACCATCCAAAGACGAGCGGAGTCAGGATGCTTTTTCGTTGCCTGTTTTAGAAACGAAATGGCGCTTTTTAGCTGCGCCCCATCTTCCATTAACATGCTCAGTAAGGCCTCTCCATTGGACTCCCACGTGCTCTCATACTGTAGCCGATTTACAATCTCTTCGACGGTCAATTCCGGTTTTCCCAAAGCGGGATCTGAGGGACGAAACCAGGATTCCTGTGCGGCGACTTGAAGTTTGGCAAGATCATCCTGGCTATCCGTTAACACAGTTAGATATAACTCACCCATTTCCTGATCAGTACCCCAGCCCCATGTGGCTCTAACCGGTGGGTCATATGGGTTATAAGGGTTATCCGCTGAATTATCGTATTGGACCAAAGCTTCAATCCTGGTACCCTTGGGCAGCACCAAAGGTTCGCGATAATAGTAAGCGCCTTGCCAGCGAAAATCCCAATCAGCCTTTAATAAAGAAATCTTTTGACCATCTGGCAGTATGGCGTCAACTTCCGCCCGGGTGCCGAGATAGTGCATATGAGGGGCGAGATCAACCAATCGGATTCGAGCTGGTAACTCCATCCAGAAATAGCGTTGATAATTTTTGCTTTCTGCAGGGATATCCACCTGACTCGTGCCCATAAATAACGATGACACCGGGTTTTTGATGGGCTTATTGGCAAGGTAAATTCCAAGCTGACTCTGGTCCTGGGTTTTTTTCCCCGGTAGGGTGATAGTGAACTTCAAAAACGAAATCGGCGCCACCTGGTAATTTAATACCAATACCGTCTGGATAACGAATGGGATTCCCTCCCGGTGCCCAGGCGCCTAATCCTCCTGCGGTATTGTCTTTATCCCAATAGGAGAAGAAGCCCCCGGTGCCGAAAACAGAGAAGCCGGGCTTGGGGTCTTTCGCCGCCATTTTTCTTGCCTTTTTGCCGTAGTCGACAAAGAAATTGCTGTGATGAACTACCGAAGGGTCGCCGGGTTTAAAGTCGAAGGTGGCAATTTCCAGGTCTTTGGGAATGGCGTCCTCTGCCACGAAATAGCGATAAATATCCGGCCCGGAGGCGGGAATATCAAACGGTTCGGGCATACTAATAATAATATCCGGCGGGCCCAATCGCCACTCGGAGGTGCTAACCTTTAGCGGTGGTATTGCCGTGTTGGGATTACCTTCCCGGGCACCCTGTTTTACCCATGATTGCACGAGTTCAATCTGATGATCACTTAACAAACGCTCATTCAAATAGTGCCCGGAGCCAGGGTCTGCTTTCCAGGGAGGCATAATCCGCTCTTTGGTGACATAAGCAATCATGGGAGCGAAATTGCGAGTCTGAACATAGTCTTCCAGGTGAAACGGCGCGATACCATTTTGTCGATGACATTCAACACAATTCGCCTGGATTAGTCCCGCGATGTGCTGATGGTAGGCTGGGGTTTCGATGGGGTTGTCGAAAGGAGGCAAAGGGCATTTTTCATCTGTTTCTTTATTGGAAGAAAATGCCTTGTTACGCTGAGCGGCGACCATACCATTATCAATATCGTTAAGCCCTCCCTGGTAGAGCGTCTGCCCATGTTTTCCCAGTATGAATACCTCAGGTACTGTTTTTGGTTTTAGTAATCGGGTTAGGTTCTCGTCTCCATCAACGATAACAGGAAAGCTGAACCTGTTTTGCGAGGCGTATTCGGATACCGTTTTCCATGCTGTTTTAGGACCCGTGAATACGCCGTAAAATACCAACCCTTGACGCTCGGCTTTTTTGCTGATTTGGTTTAGTTTTTTAGAAACTTCATCGACAGCATCACACTCAGCATTTAGAAAGGTAATCACCGCAGGTTTCAACACAGAACCATCCATAACAATCTGTATTCGATTGCCAACGATATCTACCACCCGAGTTCCGATACCCTGCTGGGCAAATGTGATTTGGCATTGGAGCAGAATGAGGCAAACCATTATCCCGTGTTTTACCGGGTTCGTTGTTGTTCGAAACCTTACAATATTGGGAATAGTCATGGGTGTTTTTCGATTGATTGAATAAATTTACCATTGTCGCCAGCAGGTAAATCAATATGCATGGGTTCGCTGAAGCGAAGAATCCAGGTAAAAATCCCGATGTCGCGCAACATAGGGCGAAAAGGGTATTTTAGCGACTCAGGTAAGGTGAGGTCCACCGTATCCATTAGCATCATACGAGAGTACTATCAATTAACTGACCGCGGCCTTCGGTGACTACCCCCACGACGGTGGATATGGCTTTATCCGCTGTGTCTACTCCGTTAATGTGGTCGTAAAGGAAAGCCTGAATGCGCCAGTCTTTTTGTGGGTGTCTGAGATTAGTATCTGGGATTAGTATTCCTGATCCTCCTTCACCGCACAACAGTTTAACCGAATCCTAGGTATCTAATCCGTCGGAGTTGCAAACCCGTTCCGGGAAAGGGTGAGAGGTGGGATTTACTGATCTTCGGGACTCATGAAATTGTTTCAATAGCGTCAGGCATCTCTTTAACTGAAACCCTTTGATGAACGAGTGCTTTCCTGACAAAAATTTCCATGGGTGTCCTAATTTCGCCCTTGTCACGGAGTGACCTTGAATGTTCCGTTACAAAATCCATGAACTTTCTAACAAAAACTAGCTTATTCAGATTTTCCCCAATGTTAACTTCTTTCCATAAGTTAACATTACTGAGTGTTTTTAAAATTCGATACCTCTGATTGCTAAAGGTTTTCCCAAGTTCACAATATAGAGAATGTAAACAATCGCGTTTTCCGTATCGACTTCGTAAAAAGCAGTATATCCCTTGTGAGTAAATTGCCTTACCTCTTTTTCCTCTAGTAATCGCCCAGATTCTGGAAACTCTGATAGTTGAGCCTCAAAAAAGCTTCTAGCTCTTCAATGAAAGTAAAAGCCCTGCTCGGGTTGTCTTGGGCTACAAACTCCGCTATTTCAAGCAGACTATCATAGACATATCAGCTTTATGTACCGTAAAGCCATACAAACTAACTTGAATTCAACTAGCTTGGGCTGCTAGTTTGGCTTTTAATTCTGCTATGACTTGTTTGGCTGTTCCCTTAAACGGCGATGTCTTCCCTTCTCTAACTTGCTGTTGGCCAAGTTCTATTCTGGCCATAATTTCTTCTTCTCTAATAGCTCCCATTGCTTTGGCCACAGCTTGTTCCTCAGTCTCAAAATAACCCTTGTTCACAGAGTTATCTATTTGATCGATTAGAATTTGTTTTAGCTTGGTATTCATAGCTTCATCATATCAACCTTGGGATTATCTGCAAGTCAGTTTAAAAAGCGAAAACCACCCGTTGGCAGCTTTATCCGACACGTGAACCTGACGGTGATAATAACCGGATTGTACCTCAAGAAAAAACAACCAAAGCCGAATTTGGGGAGAGCTACTGATGTTAAGAACGTTAACTTTTTAGCATAAGTTAACATTGTTATTTGTCGCTCGACAATATTCTACTGGCCATCCTTTCTTATCATGAATTGATCATAAAACTCGCGCGGCTCCAGTATCCCTATTCCACGAAAAGGATGCAGCGGTTTGAAATGTTTTCTATTCCCAGTGATAAGATAATCAGCTCGACACTCAACAGCAACCTCAAGAAGTCGGTTGTCAGGAGGATCGTTCTGGATTACATCAATGACTTCCTGTGGCTCACATACCAAAGCCCTTTCATGAGAAACAACCTTTTCTAGAAACTGCTCCCTGGTTGATTGCTGTTGATACCGTTTAAATTTCTCCTTAGGTAATCCGTGTTCTTAGTTCCTCTATCGTGGCATGGGAAAAGTAAACACGCGTCTTTTGAAGACACCAGCGAATCACTTGATCTGTTACAGAATCAGGAAAGAGCGATGCACTAATAAAAACGTTGGTATCAATAACAATACGCATAAACTACTTACTTAGGTTCAACTCTTAAGTGCAACCGTCAAGGTTGTATTTGAATTACAGAACACCTAATGAGGTGTTCTGTAATTCAGCGATTTTCTCGGACGATGATTTAATCTGTCCATCGTCGATTGTAACGACTGTCGGCTTACTTTTAACAGTGACATTGTCTTGGGATAAAACTGTCGAACTAACCCATTCGTATTCTCATTCGTTCCTCGCTCCCACGAAGAATACGGATGAGCGAAATAGATATCCGCACTGAGTTCCTTCGCCATGCGTTCGTGGTCGCTGAACTCCCGACCATTATCATAGGTGATCGTATGGCAGCTATCTGCGCTCCCCTTGAAACAACGGATTACCTCGTTGGCAACCGGGTCTTTCTCTTTCGTACTCGAATGACCCAATAACGTGTACCGGCTCTTACGATCCACCAGGGAAACCAATACGCCGCAATGCCCTTTGCCAACAATGGTGTCTCCTTCCCAATCGCCAATTCGGGAGCGCGACTCTACACAGGCAGGGCGGTCATCAATCATCGTCTGGTTCGGAATCTGACCACGGCGGCTATAGACCCCATATCGTTTCTTTCTCTGCTTCTGGCAGCGAAGATAACCCGACAGCTTCCCGCCCATTTTCTTGTCCCGATACACGTGCTGATAAATCCATTCATGGCTGATTCGGTAATCCTGTTCTTCATACAGCCTCCATGATATTTGCTCTGGACTCCAGTAAGCACTCAGCAAACGACCCACTTCGGCCCAGTGAGAAGGCTCAATTCTTGGTGTCACCTTGTCGGCTCGACGAGACAGTGCGAACTCATGGGCCTGTTTGGGCCGATAGCCACGAAGCCCTGTATTACGAGACAGCTCCCGACTAATCGTGGACTTGTTAACACCGATCTCTTCGGCGATGGCTTTTTGTGATATGCCCACCTTCTTTAATGCAAATATCTGGTATCTTTGCTCTCGGGTGAGCTGGGTATAGTGACTCATCATGCTTCTCATCTTTGGCGAGAGGAAAAGCCGACATTATCCCAGCTTTCCCTTCTTTGACGAGTTGCACTTACTAGTTGAATTCAAGGGGCTATATAAGAGTTATATAAGGGGAAAAAGTGCGAGGTAGAAATTGTACTGTACTAGTTCCTGACGATATCTACCCATTCCCCTGCATGATATGGACATCGACTAACACGTTGGGTGAATATGGCTTTCTGAAAAAGCTCAACTCATAACACGATTCGTTTAGTTCTCACTAGATCCATATACCCGATGAAGTTCGGCGACGAGTAATTCCACAAGGTGCATTTTTGGGCAGTCTTCTCTGACCATTATTCCAAGACTGCGATGAACCTCTGGAGAGTGAAAAGGAACAACTCTTAAATCCCTGGATAAAGGACGTACTCCTCTGCCGATGGGCAGAATTGAAACGCCCAAACCATTCTTCACCAATGCTTCAACGGCATCCAGGGTGGTTATTTCCATTGTTGCATCAACCTGAATTCCCCGGCGCTGTAATTCATCATCAATAAATGCTGCAAGCGTCGCCTGGCGGTTGAATCGAAGGTAAGGATTATGAGTGAGAATTTCCAGAAAGTTATCTCCAATGGCCTGCCCATGCGCAACGACGCTAAGCTCCTCTTTGGCAATCTCAATAAATCTCACATCCATACTCGGATAGGGCGGCTTGGTAACAATGGCGCAATCCAGGGTTTGATTTTGCACTTTCTTTATTAGCTGGGGAGTCAGTGCAGTTTGTAACTGTAAAAAAAGATCGGGATCTAATTTTCTCAACCGACCAAGGGCAACTGCAACACCCCCAGATATCGCTGTGTGTACCGAGCCGATTCTGAGTGTTCCCTGGTTCGGATTCCTGATCAGGCTTTCATTGAACTTGTTCCATTGTGCTAGCAATTCCCGGGCCTGAATCACAAAATTATGGCCAGACTCTGTAAGTTTAGGGGGACGGGAGCTTCGATCAAATAATGGGCTGTTTACCGATTGTTCCAGAGACCGGATATGTAAACTAACGTTGGAGACGGACATCTCCAATGCTGTAGCTGCTAGCTGGAAGCTGCCATGATCAACGATACTGACGATAGTTTTTAGCTGTTTGATGTCCATAATAATGAAATTCTAACTTTAGTTTGAGTATTACTCAAACAATAAATTTGCTATTTGATTTTTTTTAAAATATATTCAAATCAATCCATTGCCAGGAAGCATCCAAATGATCCATCCAAATGACGCAACTACATGGACACCATTTTTGAGGTTTGGCCCGTAGGGGCCTTAATTGCCTGTGGGAGTTTTCATTGGTCGGACTAATTGATTGGGTTAAAGGGTTAGCTTAAAGGAATATTTATTAATCTACTCTGACTGATTCTCAATGGCTGATTCTCAATGTCTGATCTGCAATGGCTGATTCGACCTGACTGCTTCGTACTGACTAGTTCACTTTGAAGGTGGGATATTTCTTGAATTTTAATACTACCAATCCGGTATCTAAATGTGACCAATGATCGCACTGATAGCCTGAAACACGATTCCAGACAAAGCCTGAATCGGGGGGCAGATCGACTGGCATTAGCCATGAAACTAGCGGGAGTTGAAGTGGTTTTTTCCCTCTCTGGAAATCAGATTATGCCGCTTTATGATGCATTGTTTGATACTGATATCCGGATTGTTCACACTCGACATGAGGCCGCTGCGGTATTTATGGCTGAAGCCTATGCCAGTGTGACCGGTAAACCTGCTATTGCTCTGGTGACTGCGGGACCTGGATTCGGCAATGCACTTGGTGCGCTATATTCCTCATTGATGTCTGAAGTACCCGTGATTCTATTAAGTGGCGACTCGCCTATCTCCAGAGACGGTCAAGGCCCCTTTCAGGAAATGGACCAAAGAACTGCAGCCTCTCCATTCGTAAAAGCAGGTTTCCGACTTTCCAATGAAGATGATCCCTTTGTGGTTTTCTCCAATGCCATTGATATCGCCATGAATGGTATTCCCGGCCCGGTTCATCTCGCTTTGCCCGCGGATACACTGACAGCCAATCAACAACCCGGGATAGAGAGTTATTTTGACGGAACACACGACCGGGGAATCTCTTCAATCAATGATGATCATCAAAAATCCCCGGATAGGCCTGATAGGGAAGACTGGAGCGAGATCGTTTCACGCATTCGGAATTCCAATCGTCCCCTTATTCTTACAGGGCCTCATTTATTTCGTGCCGAACGACAGGGAAATCGTGAGTTGCTTTCCCATGGTCTGAATACACCGGTCATTATCCTGGATAGCCCCAGGGCTTGAGGGATCCTGCCCAAGGTGCCCTGGCAAACGTGATTCAGGAGGCAGATTGCCTCGTTTATCTTGGAAAGCCGATAGATTTTACGTCTGGTTTTGGTTTACATACTGCGGAGTCGGCACGTGAATTTATCGTGATTACCGACGATGGGAAGATACAGCAGCGAGCCCAGGAGTGTTCTCACGAAAAGCCTCTTTTGAGCGTACCTTTGTCCCCGGTGAAGGCAGTAACGTCAATACTCGGGTACCTCGCTGCGGAAAACGATCGTGACTTTTCATCGAAAGAAAGTCCGGGTGATAATTCACGAATCCGCTGGTGTGAGTTCGTGGAAAATGCTCTGGCGCACCGGGAACTGGCTAGCCATGACAGCTCATCGCTTTACAGTAAAAACGTAGTCCAATGCGTGCAGGAAGCATTGCATGAACTCCCTGACAGCATTCTGGTTTGTGACGGCGGGGAGTTTGGTCAATGGTCCCAGGCGTTTGCAAGCTCAGAGACTCGCCTTACCAACGGTCCTGGTGGTGCCATTGGCGGCGGCCTGCCTTACGCTATCGGAGCGAAAATTGGTCGGCCTGATGCAACGGTTATTGCTTTTATGGGTGATGGAACGGTGGGATTCCATCTGGCAGAGTTCGAAACCGCTTCTCGAGAAAACGTCGATATTACCGTGGTCATTGGTAACGATTCCCGGTGGAATGCCGAACATCATATCCAGACCCGGGATTATGGTCTTGGCCGAACTCATGGTTGTGGGTTGGGGGACAATATTCGCTATGATATCGTGGCGAAAGGTTTGGGTTGCGAGGGTGTATTTGCCGAGACCATCGATGAGCTAAGGCAAGGGCTAAAATTGAGCCAGCGTTCTGGCCGGCCTACCTGCCTCAACGTTATTATTCCCGGCGCACCTGCTCCGGTTTACAAAGAATTTGATTTCGAGGAATCATCATGAGCCTGGATGAGTCTATCAGCCATCAATCTCTTCTAAAGGTAAAAGTATGGCGCGGCAAGGAAGACGGCCAATGGATGAACTATGAAGTACCTGCAAGAGAAAACCAAACGGTACTCGATGTTGTTAGTGAGATCCAACGCAAACTTGAACCCGGACTTGCCTATCGATATGCCTGTCGGGTTGGAGTGTGTGGTTCATGCGCTATGACAGTTAATGGCAAACCCCGATGGACCTGTAGAACTCACGTAAAGAAGGTCTCTGGAACAGGAGAATTGACCATTGAACCATTGCGGAATTTGCCCCGCATTAAAGACCTCGTTTGTGATCTGGCTCCATTCATCGATACATGGCAAAAAGCTGGGGCGCCATTTTCCGGGATACAAACCCGTCATCAGGAACCCGCTAAAGTTGATCCCGGCTCTAAAGCCAGAAAGGCAGCGGATGCCGGTCTGCAGTGTATTAATTGCGCGGTTTGCTATAGCGCCTGCGATGTGGTGTCCTGGGATAAGGACTATATCGGTCCAGCAGGACTGAACCGTGCATGGACACTGATTAACGACGCCCGGCATGGAAAGCGTGCAGAAACTTTTAATAAGGCCTTTGGGGAGGGGGGCTGCGGTTCCTGTCACAGTCAGGGAAACTGCACCCGTCATTGTCCTATTGGTCTGAGCCCGTCGGAAAGCATCACAGGGTTAAAAAAATCCGCCCTTTTCGGATTACCAAAAGTCTAAAAGGCGGGTTAGCAAAATTCATTTACAAGAGCCGGATCCAGATCAGGCGATAGACAGATCATAGACAGACTACAGACAGGCAATTTTATACCTCCTTTATCAAGATCCTATTTATTTACTGCCCACTATTTCCCATGGAACGCTATCTCTTTCTTGCCCAACGCCTTACCGCCATGGTTCTGGGGCCATTAGTTTTGATACATCTCGGATTGATTTTATATGCTGTGGAGGGCGGATTAACGGCATCAAAGATCCTGTCCCGGACCCGGGGGAGTGTGGGTTGGGGGGCATTTTATGGATTGTTTGTGATCATGGCGGCGATACATGGACCCATTGGATTGAGAAATGTCTTGAATGAATGGACATCCTTGCCGAAAACAGCAACTCTCATTATTACCCTTGGGCTAGGTTTATTGCTGCTCATTCTTGGTGCGAGGTCGGTTGTGGCAGTAGTAGGATTGGGAGGATAAATCGCCCATGCATCCCTTGAGAAATCATAAAAGCTATGTCGCCGCTTTCGGTCACCGTGTATCCGGAATTGCATTGATATTATTTCTGCCTTTCCATTTTTGGCTACTTGGTAGAGCCCTTGGCGGCGCTGATGAACTTGACTCACTTTTGAAGTACTCAGAATTACCCTTGATTAAACTCGCAGAATGGGGATTGGTCATGTTTCTCGGACTCCATCTGCTGTTTGGTATTCGTATACTGTTTCTCGAATTTACAGATTGGCCGTCCTTCAAAAGCAAAGAAGCGGATAAACGAGCAGGGCACTTGGTGAATCTGGTGGTCCCAGCCACCATTTTTGTTCTGATTATAGGTTTTATTTTTTTGATTCAGGCTTGGTAAATGCAAATCAAAACCAGTATATCTACCACTCACATTGATTATCATCAGACCGATGTGTTGATACTTGGCTCAGGGGGAGCGGGATTGTTCGCTGCCCTTCACGCCAAACAGGCGAACCCGGATCTTGATATCACTATTGCAGTAAAAGGGCTCTTCGGAAAATCCGGATGCACCCGAATGGTCCAGGGTGGATACAATGTGGCGTTAAATCCCGGTGATTCCGTAGAGCGGCATTTTATGGATACTATCGTGGGGGGGAAGTGGTTACCGAGACAGGATTTGGCCTGGAAGCTTTGTGAGGTCGCCATTGAACGAATTCGTGAACTGGAAAATGAGCTCGGTTGTTTTTTTGACCGGAACCCCGATGGCACTCTGCATCAAAAAGCATTTGCAGGTCAGAGTTTCGACCGCACCGCCCATAAGGGAGACCTAACCGGAATCGAGATCATAAATCGACTCATGGAGAAGGTTTGGTCATTGTCGGTTAATAAACTCGAGGAACATCGAGCCATAGAGCTGATTCCAGCAGCGGATGGGTCCGGAATTTCGGGTGTTTTAATGATCGATATCCGCACCGGTAAGTATCGATTTATCCAGGCTAGGTCAGTTCTGATGGGAACCGGCGCTGGGCCTTCGATGTATCGCTATCACACTCCATCCGGTGATAAAACCTGCGATGGCTTGGCCATGGCTTTGCGCTATGGTTTGCCGTTACGGGACATGGAAATGGTGCAGTTCCATCCAACGGGGATTCTCGCTGGGAACGATACTCGCATGACGGGTACGATCCTTGAAGAAGGTTTGCGAGGAGCTGGGGGATACCTGTTAAACGGTGGTGGAGAACGTTTTATGCATAACTATCACAAAGCAGGCGAACGGGCGACCCGGGATATTGTGTCCCGAAGTATGTATAACGAAATGCGGGAAGGCCGCACCACTCCCCAAGGCGGATTATTTATCGAAATGGCTCACCTTGGTGCAGAGAATGTAGCTAGAAAGTTTCCTGGCATGGTCACAAGATGTGCGGATTGCGGATTTGATCTGGCAGGTGGTCGTGTAGAGGTCGTTCCCACCGCACATTACATGATGGGAGGAATTGAAGTCGATATTGATTGTTCTACGGGTTCGCCGGGTCTGTATGTGGCTGGAGAAGACTCCGGCGGTGTTCATGGCGCGAACCGTTTGGGGGGAAACGGTGTGGCCAATTCCACTGTCTATGGCGGAATCGCCGGAGATGAGATGGCTGCCTATATAAAGCGTGATGGAGAGTATCGGGATCCCGATCGATCTATCATCGAGCAGGGAGTTGCCAGAGTTGAATATCCGTTTTCCCAGGTTTCCGGTAATAGCATGGAATTGAGAGAACAGTTGTGGGTAGATATGTGGGATCAGGTGGGCATTGTTCGTACCGCTAAAGGGATCGCTAAAGGTCAGTCCCAGATTAAGGAGCATAAAAATAGTTTGATGGGGCAGGGGCTAACCGACGGTGAACGAAGCTTTAATCTGACTTGGCATGACTGGATAAACATGAGCAGTTTATTAACGGTTAGTGAAGTGATCGCCACGGCAGCGTTGGCACGTGAGGATTCGAGAGGTGCACATTTTCGTGAGGACTTTCCGCAGACCGATGATCTTGAAACTACCCAATATACCCGGGTCCGTCAGCAGGGGGACGGGTTCGTTCAAACCATGGTCCCGGTGGAATTTTCCATTGTCAAACCCGGAGAGTCTCTTATTGATGACGAAGCGGGTGCACCACCACCGACCCAAAACAATTCAGAGAACCCACAATGATCCAAAATAGCATAATTGAAGAAGCTAGCTATGAAATCATGAAAAAGGCGGCCATCGACATCCCGGAGGATTATCTTGGGGGTATCAAGTCGGTAGCAGAAAAGGAATCGGAACAGCTCTCGGGATTCGTGATCAAAACCATGGTTAAAAATTACGAAGCCGCCACGGAAGATCGAAGGCCAATGTGTGCGGATACCGGGTTGCCCCGATATTATGTGAAGGTGGGGGACAATGCCCGTTTTCAGGGAGGTTTTACAGGGATCGAACGAGCAATGCGATCAGCCACTGCTCGCGCTACCCATGATGTCCCTCTTCGCCCTAATCGAGTTCATCCGCTATGGCGCACAGATCACAATAACAATGTTGGGATTAATTCTCCGGAGGTCGAATGGAGTTTTGAACCCAATGAAGACTGGATAGATATCACCACAGTGCATAAAGGTGGTCTATTTGGAACGGATTACCGAATGTTATTTCCAGGGGATGGAATTGATGGCATCAAACGATTCTTGTTGGACACTCTCATTTCTTTTGGGAAACGGGGTCTATGCTGCCAACCCGCCATTGTCGGAGTGGGACTAGGAGGATCCAAAGACACGTGTATGCAACTAGGTAAACAGGCTGCCTGCCTGCGGGTGGTCGGAGATCGCAACCCGGATCCTGAAATCTCCGCACTTGAACTTGAATTAAAGGAAATTGGTAATGGTATCGGAATGGGTCCCATGGGTTTCGTCGGATCATCCATGGTAGTGGATTTACACATCGAAGTAGGGCATACCCATACTGGGGGAATGCCAATCAGCGTACACACATTCTGCCTGTCGTCCCGCCGTGCTACAGCGCGTATCCACGGCAATGGTGAAATTGAATATCGAACCGATCCCAAATGGTTCACTCCTTATCATCGTCGGGAAACCATCGGCTGGGAGGAAGCATCATGCTAAGAGAAGTTAGTATCAATTTGCCCGTTACCCCTGAAGACATCGAATCACTTACCCCGGGTTCCATCGTCTACCTTAACGGCATTGTTTATACGGCCCGAGAAAGGGTCTACGACAAAATCATGGTTAAGGGAGAAAAACTGCCGGACAATTTCTCTTCCTTAAGCAATGTGAATTTTCACTGCTCCCCTGCTGCTGCGCCCCAAGAAGACGGTAGTTATCACATTGGCGGAGTGACTGCCACGGCGAGCTTTCGTTTCTCCAAATATCTGGCGGATTGGCTAGACTTGACCCAAACAAAAATTATCATTGGCAAAGGCGGGATGCCTGGGGATGATTATAAAAACATTCTCGCTCCCCGAGGCGCGATCTACCTGACTACCGTTGGGTACGGTACGGGCGCATTACTCGGAAGAGGAGTGCAAGCTGTGGAATCAGTACACTGGTTAGATGAGCTCGGGATTGCTCAGGCAATGTGGATGTTTCGAGTGAAAAACTTTGGCCCTTTCCTTGTGGACAGCGACCTACAGGGAAACTCACTATTTGCCCAACAGGGAGAAATCGTTAACCAAAATATCGAATCGCTTTATGAAGGACTTAAAGAACCCGCATTACACCGCTATGGGGAGACCCATGATCGTAAAAACGAGTTGATGTAAACGGAGTTTTCCCGAGTCTCCTTCTATGAAGCATTTATGTCGCATTTAATGAAACGAAGTCCTGAGGATTTGAATCAGCGAAAAACGTGGAATATATCGTGGAATATATCGCTGAATATATCCTTGTCACCACCATGATTCCAGTTGATCTGGGTTAATAGGATAGAAGATCCCATTAACCCAGATTCTAATTTGCCAGGATCATATTAAGCAGCTATTCACCATCCTTCAGCGAACCACCGCCCCAAAGATGCGCATAGGCTTCACAGTGAATTAGTACGGATGAAAAATCATCAAGATTGAGGTCTGAGGGTAGCTCATACTGCTGGGCGCCTTTTTCGGATTTCAATGGACTGATCAGAACCGAAGATTTAGTAACGCTGCGGCCTTTTACTTTTTGAATACTTTCCCTGGACAAATAGATCTTCAGATCGGGACCTTTTCTGGTGCTGAAGTCTTCGTCAAATGTCAGTATCTGTTTTCCATCCTGCTCGCTGATGTTCCAGCCACCGTTGATATCATAGCCTTTTCCGATCCATTTTCTGGAAGACTCGCCATCATCTGCGTTCGATATGGCTGTATAGAAAATCAATGTCAGACTCAGTAAAACCGCAGAAAGAGTGGGTAGTGTTCTCATGAACTGTATTCGCCAATGGTTAATGTTATCCATCTAGACTGATGGAAGTTGGCATAGTTCCATTACTCATTAGGGATGAGAAATGGGAGCAGGGCGTTTCGAATTTCTTCGGGCATGGTTGCTGACTTCCTGGTTTGTGGATCGAAAAACACTTCAATGAGTTCATAAGTCGCATGCACCTCGCCGGTATCACAGTGCATCATCCGCTCCATGAAGGTGGCGCTTTTTGATCCGAGTCGGGTAATGGCACAATCCACGACGATTAAGTCTCCAGCGAGTAATTCCTTACGAAACTGGATATTGGCTCCAGCAGTTACTGTGTGAACCTGGAATTGGGACTGCATCTGTTGATGGCTACCCCAATACATTGGCCATACGTGGAAGGCTGCATCGTCGAAAAAATGACTATACCAACGAACATTCATGTGACCGAAAGTATCGCAGTACCAGGGATGAATTACGCCTCTTAATAGTTCTTTGGTTTCTGACACAATAAGCTCCTTAATGTTCTAATGCTATTGTTGTAATGGTCATCATTGTTCGGAATTATCTACGTCAGTGTCTATCAGGTTACCGGAATGCTAGCGCATACCCTAGCGTACATCGAAATCCACCTCTACCTCATCAGAAATTGGATGTGCCTGGCAGGTAAGAATAAACCGGTTTTCTATTTCGTGTTTTTCCAAACCATGCGTCAAATCCATATCGACTTCTCCTCGAAGTAGTTTGGCTTTACAGGTGGAGCAGACACCAGCCTTACAGGCATGGGGAAGATCAAGTCCGTGGTGCATGCCTGCATCAAGAATATTCTCTCCGACAGTGGTGAGATTGAACTGAATAGCTCGGCCATCATGTTTGATGGTTACCTTACTGGATTTTTGCTCACCATAGGTTGCAATCCGGTGCTGGGATTTCTCCAGGGCTTTTTCAGAATCTTCAGCGGAATTGGCGAAGAGTTCGTAGTGAATTCGGGACTCTTCAAATCCAACTCCACGAAACCCTCTGGAGACCTCTGACATCATCGCTTCGGGACCACAAATAAATACCTCATCGGTATCGAAAATGTTAATGAGCTTTGCCTTATGGAGAGCTGCTCCTTTTTCATTATCAATAATCCCATTAAGCAAAGGGGTGCCCTGATCTTCATGATCCATGATGTTAATCCAGTTAAAACGCGTCATGTACCGATTTTTTATAAACCCCAACGCTTCCTTAAACATCACCGACTGGGTTTGCCTATTTCCATAAATTAAGGTGATGCGACTAAATGGTTCCGTCTCCAGAGTACTTTTGATAATGGATAGCATGGGCGTGATGCCACTTCCTGCTGAGATACACATGTAGTTCTTACGATTTTCAGCATCAAGGGGGGTGAAAAAGCTGCCTTGGGGTGGCATGACATCCACACAAACACCAGGTTTGAAATGATCATTCGCATAATTGGAAAACTGGCCCCCGGGAACCCGTTTGATTCCCACTTGCAACGATTTTTCATGCACTCCAGCGCAAATAGAGTAAGAGCGTCGTATTCTTTCACCTTCGATATCGCATTCAAGAGTAATAAACTGTCCCTGAATAAATTGAAATAAATGGTCGAATTCCGGGGGCACGGAGAAAGTGACGCATATCGCACTATCAGTTTCCGGCCGCACCTCACTGATTGTCAATGGATAGAATTTGGTGGTACTCATTAACTGGCCTGTATTCTATATCGGCTTGAAATAATCAAAGGGTTCGAGGCAATTTTGGCACTTGTAAAGGGCCTTGCAGGCCGTGGAGCCAAACTCACTCAGTTCAATGGTGTCTTCACTGTTACATTGAGGGCAGGGTATAACAGCCTGGGAAATCTGGGATGAAGTTTCGGTAAAACTAATTTGAGGAAATACTGATCGATGTCTGGGATCAGAAAATCGACTCGTACTCCTACACCGTTTTTCATCATGAGGAGGGGCAATGCCGTATTTTCTTAGCTTCTCCCTGCCATCTGGCGATAGCCATTGGCTGCTCCATGCTGGTGAAACACTGGTCTGAACAGTGACATCGTGGTATCCGTTTTCGCTTAGCAGATTTAATATATCGGATTTCATCACCTCAAGAGCCGGGCAGCCACAGTAAGTAGGGGTGATGACCACAGTAATTCCCTGATTCCCCTGTTCGACGTGCTGCAATACTCCCAATTCCCATAGACTTAAAACAGGAATTTCCGGATCACAAACCTGGTCAAGAAGATTCCAGATTTTCGAGCTTTCGGAGCTTTGCCGGTGAGAAAGCCGCTGGAGATAATCCTTTTCTACCGACATATTACCACTCTAGTCCGGGCATTGATCGATGCACGAATTGTAATTCCGTTAGCAGATGGCCGAGGTTTTCCGTGTGATAACCTGATCTTCCTCCTTTGACTGTCCAGCTGTTCTCCGGTACCGTCAAACCCGCTTCGGTCAGAATATCCGCTATCTGCTGATGCCAGATAGCGGATAGCAAGGTGTTGTTAACTCCGATATTATTGTTACAAAGCTGCTGTTCCAACTCGTCCAACTCAAAAAGCTCCGGTGTATACCCCCATAGGCTGTTTAACGCCTTTTGGGTGCGTTGTTGGCTTTCTTCGGTGCCGCCGCCTAAACGCGTTATCCACTCTCGACTTCGCCTCAAATGATAACGGGTCTCTTTGATGGCTTTTGCTGCAACCCCTGAGAGTGTTTGATCACTCGACTGTTCCAGTTGGTGGAGGAAGTGAGTATTAAAGATGTCAACGATGAGTTGCCGCACCATGGTGAAAGCGAAGTCTCCTTTTGGCAGCTCGTGAATTAACAGGTTCTGGAACTCTCGTTCGTTTCGGGTATAGGCAAAGTCGTCTTCGGTGCGTCCATCCGCGGCGAGTTCACTGGCATAACCATAGAACATACGGGCGCGGCCAATATAATCCAGCGCGACATTGGACAAAGCAAGGTCTTCTTCCAGAAAAGGCGCCTTACTGCTCCATTCAGACAACCTATGTCCAAGGACTAAGGCATCATCGCCTAGCCGGATAGCGTATTGCATCACCTGTTGATTCCGGGATGATGGGCCTTGTAAATCAGCGTTATTCATGGAAACTTGATTAGTTGCGCATTCAGATCAATGGAGATAAGCCAGTGGGGATTCAGACTTACATATTATCAACTTCATCAGGTAGGTGGTAATAGCTGGAATGTCGATAGGGTTTGTCGTCTGATGGGTCATAAAAGCTTTCTGCGTCGGCTTCCTGAGATGCGCAAATATCACTGGACTTCGCGACCCAGATACTTACCCCCTCGCTGCGGCGGGTATAGGTGTCCCGGGCGTATTCTAATGCCTGGGCCGGATCTTCAGCATGCAAACTACCAACATGTTTGTGATCCAGGCCTCGCCGGGAGCGGATAAATACTTCGAATAATTCTAAATGAGCTTTGGTCATAATAAATCGTACCCGATCATGATTGCATTGACGCATTTGTTTTGGAGAGAGCCCTGGTGTCTTTGCTTTATCCCAGTGGAAGGTCTACGGGTCAGGATGCTTTGGCATAGCTCTGCTGCTTTTTCTTTTCGTGATATGACTGCATGGCTTCTCTCACCCAGGCGCCTTCTTCGTGGGCGTCAATATGATGCTCCAGCCGTTGACGATTGCAATGTCCATTCCCATTAATCACGCTATAAAATTCTTCCCAGTTAATCTCGCCCATGTCATAGTGGCCCCGTTCTGGGTCCCATATGCATTTTGGATCGGGATGTCGAAGACCTAGAATTTGTATCTGAGGAGCTGTTTGGTCGACGAATTTCTGACGCAGGTCATCATTGGTCTCCCTTTTTATTTTCCATGCCATGGAGCGGGCAGAATGGGCGGACTCTGAATCATGGGGGCCGAACATCATTAAAGAAGGCCAGTAAAATCGATCCAGTGCATCCTGGGCCACCTGTATCTGTTTTTCTGAACCCCGGCTTAATGTCAGCATGATTTCATAACCCTGGCGTTGATGAAAACTTTCTTCTTTACAGATTCGTACCATGGCCCGGGCATAAGGACCATAGGAATTGCGTTGGAGGGAAATTTGGTTGACAATGGCTGCTCCGTCCACCAACCAACCGATGGCTCCAACGTCAGCCCAGGTCTGAGTCGGGTAATTAAAAATCGACGCGTACTTGGCTTCTCCGGTTTGTAGGGCGTCGATCATTTCCTCTCGGCTAATGCCCAGAGTCTCAGCAGCACTATAAAGATAGAGACCATGTCCGCCTTCGTCCTGAATCTTCGACAGAAGTACAGCTTTGCGGCGTAGGGAAGGGGCACGGGTTAACCAGTTACCTTCAGGTTGCATGCCAATTATTTCCGAATGGGCATGTTGGGAAATCTGACGAATCAGATTTTTTCGATAGGCTTCAGGCATCCAATCCTTGGGTTCGATACATTGATCCATGGAGATGATGGACTCGAAATGGCTAATTTGTTCAGCAGCGTCGGTCATTGGCAAAGATTCCACGAAATCCTAAAGATAAAACCTGAAAGAACAGTTGATCAGCCTGATTGATCAGCTTAGCTGATTCAATTGCAATATATATGATACAGATATATATTGCAATTGAATAATTATGTATCATATTAATAATGCACAATAGGTCGAAACGGCGTCTGTTCCAGCCCAGAAATGCATTCAGGAAAAGGTAGGTTGGCGATAACAATACAAGTGAAAAAAATCAACGTTCCTAATTGATGTCGAATCGAAATAAAACGCGATCAGCAGATAGGTCTGGATCTTTGGACGAATCTGATTCTGACGAAAATATCCAAACGATATTACAAAATCGTTTGGATTACTTTATTGAGCAGGACTTCAACTCTACGCCCTATTTAATCATGACGGTATTTGGGGACAGTGTGATTCCCCATGGTAGTGAAATTTGGTTAGGGAGTCTGGTTGAACTGTTGGAGCGGCTCCAGATAAATGAACGGCTTATCAGAACCTCCATATTCAGGTTGTCTAAAGACGGTTGGCTTGAAGGAACAAAGGTAGGTAGAAAGAGCTTTTATCGCCCGGCAATCTGGGAAGACATCAATCATAATGAGCGGGTGATTTACCATCCACAAAACAAATGGGATGGTAATTGGCGCTTGATCATTGGCATGTCCATGGAAAAGGTCAGTCACAATCGGGAAGATTTTCGCAAGGCGCTACAAAAATATGGTTTTCTCCCGATTGCTCCTAATGTCTTTGCCCATCCTACTTTCGATTATAAAGACATAGAAAAACTCATGATCGATCATGGCGTGAATCAATCCTATCTGATTGCCAGCGCTCAGGACTTTGAGGGCCAATCTCTTGAGTTCTCCCAGATAGACAATGTGCTCCAACGCAACACCATGGCTTTATTGGAAAAGGAATATCTGGATTATTTTAATTGCTACGAACCATTCTTTCGTTATGTTAGACAGATTGGATCTCTTTCACCCATGGACTGTTTCCTGCTAAATAGTTTGATGATTAACGACTATCGAAGGCTGCTTCATCACGATCATTATCAAACCAACCAGATATTTAACGATGAATGGATAGGACGTAAAGCAAGGAGTATGACAGCGAAAATCTACTGCGCAGCTGCACCGCTCTCCAGGGAATACTTTTGTTCCGTGGCGCAAAATAGTCAGGGTGGGCTACCAAAAATGGAAAAGAGATTTCATCAACGATTCAAGCATCTCGAGTCGTCATAGTTCCGTTGATTTAGCCATTTCATCTTCACTAACTCCCCCCCGCCCCCTGTAGGGAGCAATCATATTACTCTTTCTGACTTTTCACTCCACCCTGATTCAATCTGTTTCTAGCTGATATCAAATAGATATCTAATTTGCTAATTGGCTAAATGGATTTCTGAAATTTATTCTCGAAAAAGCTTGGCCATGCTTTTACTTTCAGAGAGACTCCTCTACGGCTGGGATACAGTGCGTGATAGTGAAAGGGTGGTGACTGCCATCCAGGTAAAACCTGTTGCAGGTTATCCGCGCCCATGGAGTTATCTTTCATGTAACTCGGCAAAAGCGCGATTCCAACACCATCTGATGCCATGTGACGAATCATGGTTAGATCATTGACAGATATGTGAGTGTGAATAGGGACCACCTCTTTTTGGTTTTCCGGCCCAATAAGGACCCATTGATTCGCATGGGGAGAACCGCTGAGAGTTACAAATCGATGATCATGCAAATCAGTTAATCCCTTGGGTACACCCACCTTTTTCAGATAGTCTCTGGATGCAAACATCTTCGCATTATCTACACCAAGGTGCTTGCCAATTAATGTGGAATCCTGCAACTCACCGACCCGTATTACTAAATCAAAACCTTCTGCAATCACATCCACCCGGCGGTTATTTAATACTATCTCGACCTCAACTTCTGGATAACTTTCAATAAACTCACCAAGGTGTGGTGCGATGAGATATTGACCGATGGCAACGGAAGCGCTCACACTCAAATGGCCTCGTGGAACCTCCAGCATCTGGTTTACGGACTCCTGGGCGCTCATTGCTTCTTCAGCGATACGCTTACAGTGTTGATAGTAGATACCTCCAACTTCGGTCAAATGGACCGCGCGGGTTGTCCGTTCCAGCAGGCGAACGCCTAATGCATTTTCCAGTAAGGCTATCCGGCGGCTTACCCTGGATTTGGGCATACCTAGAGCTCGGGCAGCGGAGGAGATACCTTGAAACTCTGCCACTTTAGCAAAGATGACCATGTCGTTTAGATCATTCATGTCGTTCTATAAATGGAACAGTCTGTATCATGTTAGCGGACTATTGAAAAAAAACGGAATAAGTAATACTAACTACTCCTATACAACAAATCCATGTGCTACCTAACTGGAAGCCCATTACTCAAAGGAGAAATAGTTCATAATGATAGCCATAATTAAAATTGACCATATTGGTATTCGCGTAAAAGAAAAAGAACGTGCCATCGGGTTTTATGGGAAACTCGGGTTCAACCTGGTCGCCGATACAGGCTTCGAAAAAGGTCATCCCATCATGATGGAACATCCTTCCGGGGTGGTGCTAAACCTTCTTGGGCCGAGTACGGAAGAAAAGGATGAGAACATTTTAATGGACACCAACCGTAAGCATGCTGGATACACACACATGGCGCTGAAAGTAGAATCCCTGAGCGACCTTGAAGCATTCCTGCAGGATAACGAAATCGAAATTACTGGACGCTTCAGCTTTAAGGACATGAGCGCATTATTTGTACGGGACCCAGATCGAAACGTTATAGAATTCGACGAATACCCTGGAGAAAATCCGGGATCACGCCTTCTTTCTGCAGACGATGAAATCAACGCTTATGATTCCCATCCCTAAATTCGTATTCGAGTAATGATGAATATAGGAGAAGATCAGTGGTGCACACGCATGTATTCCAGGACGATGCATTAAACGACCATGCTTTCCAGAACCATGCTTTCAACGACTATGCTTTCCAGGACATGAGTAAATTCATCTCACATCATCAGGGATCCCGGTTGAGATGATTTGTGTATGGAAAATTGCGCATAAAAATGAGAAATGGGAAAAATAAACTGATGCCAGATGATGAATGCCAATGAGTAGGATTTACAATCCTGATTGTCGGTAGAATACTGATTGTCGGTAGAATACTCAAAGTACTTTATCGAAGAACTTAAACTGAAGAAAACCAAACTCGGTAATATGCTGACAGAAAAACAAATCGAAGATGCAGCGGAACTGCTGGTTTCAGCCCGAATCAGCAACACGATTATTGAGTCCATTCCTTTAGAAATTCGCCCAACTTCGTTACAGGATGCTTATGCAGTGCAGGATCGGTTTATCGAACTACTTGGTGCAAAGACATGTGGTTGGTTCGGTGCATGTACCAATGAGGTTATTCAAAACCTGTTGGAATTAGACGAGCCCTACTATGCTTATCTTCTTAAAGATCATCTGTACCAAAGTCCGGCAATCATAGAT